>OLFT01000084.1_pt1 | contig 134516 bp, 104 predicted proteins | sample 1604921 | NCBI WGS metagenome assembly OLFT01 (sample SAMEA3888897, study PRJEB22519) | human gut metagenome | biome: human gut; feature: human-associated habitat; material: faeces | place: Denmark | collected 2013 | reverse complement strand
GTTTTCTGAGACTGTTTTTTGCAGATGTCGACAATCACGTTTTAGAGAAAAGATAAGAAAAATAATTTGAATTTCATATTTATAAGTTTTTAAATGTTACTACTTTCAGCCCATTTATATCGTAGCCCGCTCTGGAGCTACGCTGAGAAAGGGGGCTATATCCTTTCTGTTTCAGTTCACTTAGCTAAGGTGGTTTTGACCTTATAACGCCATCCCCCCCTAAAAAACCCTACGCAAAAATCTCAAAAAAATTCACTTTTTATGCAAATCATTGAAATTCAGCACAAAAAAAATGTCGCAATTCTTCAAAAAAAGAATTACGACATTCCTATTCGATAACTTGACTATCAATCAGTCGGCTATTTTCTAACTCATCAGCTTATAAATTCCAACACCAAGGAGCATAATCAAAAGCACTACCAGGATTCCAAACAGCAACAGAATCCACTTCACGGTCTTCATCATTTTTGACAACGACGGATTCTTATCAACTGATTTCTGCTGGATAAGGTTGGCAATCGTGACAACAAGAAAAACAATATCGTCTACCCAACCGACACCCGGCACATCGGGCAGTATATCGACGGGGCTGATTCCGTAAATCACAGCCAGTACAACCAACACCCACGCCCATTTTCCTTTCAACTGTTCGTTCTTTTCCATGTGTTCAGTATTTATTCCATGAAATTACAAAAAATCAGTGACATATCCAACAGTTCGGCCTACAAAAGCTTCAAAGCAATGGCTGCACAGGCTTCAGCATCGGCAAGGGCATGATGATGACATTCCAATTCATAGCCGCAATAGGAAGATACGGTATGCAACTGATGATTGGGCAACTCCTTTCCCAACACCCGCCGCGCCGCCCGGCAGGTACAGAAAAACTGGTAACCGGGATATTCCATGCCATAAGCGGCAAAAACCGCCTTTAGGCATCCCTCATCAAAAGGACAGTTGTGAGCCACCAACGGCAAATTGACCAACAGCGGGGCTATTTCTCCCCATACTTCAGGAAAAGCTGGAGAGTCAGCCGTATCGGCCATCGTCATGCCATGCACTTGCGTATTGAAAAAAGAATAGGAATTGGGCAATGGCCGAATTGTGCGATAAATTTTATCGACAACCTGACCGTTGCGAACAATCACAACTCCGACACTGCACACACTGGAGCGCTGCCGATTGGCAGTCTCAAAGTCAATCGCTGCAAAATCTTTCATCCGAAAATATGAATTTCAATATATACGTTTCACATCCTCGACTCGTCACATATCCGTTCCCGAGTCACATTATCATAAACAAAAGTACGAATTTCCATATCATCTTTCCACATCCGCGGCATATAAAAATTCTTATGCACCATAAAGCATTAGGGAGAAATGCTCCCAAATGCTTTATTTACAACAACCCCAATCACGTACCCTTCCACCAATAGAAAAACGATAAATCAAAAAGCAGTGTCATATTCCCTTGTCGTTTCTGTTGGCAAATTTCGCCGCAACATGCACCATTTTCTGTGACATCCATGATTTTTTTGAAAAAAAGTACCGCAAAAGAAATTCAGTCTAAATTAATTGATACCTTTGTAAAATAGAGGAATATGGCTTACTAACAAAAAACCGACCAAGCCAAGACTTTCACTGTTCCTCTTTTTAGAAACAGACAAAAAAACAATTGTTGCTATGCTATCATCACGCCCCTACACGTTCGACCGAGTAATACGTATAGTTTTTTCCGCGATTATCATTATCGGCATTTTCTGGCTGCTGAAAATACTCTACAACGCACTGTTGCCATTTTTCATAGCCTGTCTGCTTGCCTATATGTTCAAACCGTTTGTAGAATTCAACAAAAAACTATTGAGATGCAAACGGAACATCATACCGATTATTCTATTCCTGATAGAGCTGTGCGTTGCCCTCACACTCATCGTACTGCTGGTGCTTCCAAGCATCATCGAGGAATCAGTTGTTGTGGCCAATCTGTTTAAAGATTATGCAACATCAAACGACAGCCCGTTCCTGCCCCAGGCCGTACACGACTTTATCCGCGAAAATATTGACCTTGAATATCTGTCGTCCCTCCTTACCCGAGAACAATGGATTGAAATTATCAAACGTGGTATCGACGGAACCTGGACTGTTGTCAGCGGAAGTATCTCTGTAATTCTGACAATCGCCGGATGGTTCATCGTCCTTCTCTACTTTATTTTCATCCTTATGGACTACGACCGATTTGTTACGGGAATACGCCAGCTTGTGCCACAAAAATACAAAAAGACCGTTTTTGGCATTGCCAACGATGTGAAAGACAGCATGAACTGTTACTTCCGCGGTCAGGCCACAGTAGCCTTTCTTGTCGGCATACTGTTCAGCATCGGATTTCTTATCATCGACATGCCGATGGCCATCGTCCTTGGCCTGTTTATCGGCGTACTGAATCTTGTCCCCTATTTGCAGCTCATATCCCTGCTCCCTACCACCCTGCTATGCATTGTCTACGCAGCCGAAACGGGTACAAGTTTCTGGTGGATGTTTGCTCAGGCAATGATTGTTTATGGTGTAGTACAAAGCATTCAGGACCTCTATCTTGTCCCGAAAATCATGGGTAAGGCAATGGGGTTGAATCCGGCAATCATCCTTCTCTCCCTTTCCATTTGGGGCACACTGTTAGGCTTCATGGGACTCATCATCGCCCTGCCGATGACCACCCTGTTGCTCTCCTACTACAACCGCTATGTTATCAACTACACACCACAGCCGGAAGAAACAAAGAAAATAGAAAATTAAAACCGCACTTTTTTACAAAAAAAGTTGCTTCACGAGGCAAAATTGTATATCTTAGCAGAAGACATGCTTAAATCAACAAAAGGGAATAACAAATCAATATAAAACCTTATATTTTATGGAACCTAAATATTGTCCTCAATGCGGACAGCCCGTCAGTGCTGACGCAAAATTCTGCCCAAAATGCGGATGTGAATTTCAACCTCAACGGCAATGGCAACAAACGCCGCCACCAAACCAGCAACAGTGGCAACAGCCAAATCTGGGCTACACAACTGCACCCAACGGTATGCGGATGCGTAATCTTGACATGATGGAAGCCTGCAAGATGTATTGGCAAAAATATGCGGAATTCGAAGGTCGTTCGCGCCGTGCCGAATACTGGTGGGCATATCTGATGACATTTGTCATTGGATTAATACTCGGATGGATTCCAGTTGTAGGCTGGCTCGCATCCCTAGCGATGATACCACCATCAATTGCCATCGGTGTTCGCCGTCTACATGACATCAACAAATCGGGCTGGTTTATGCTACTTAACCTCATCCCTATCATCGGTCAGATTATTCTCATCATCTGGTTCTGCCAAGAAGGAACCATCGGACCGAACCAATACGGCGAAGACCCGAAATATATCCGATAATTCAAGCAAAGAAATCATAGCAACAGCGAACACCTCAGCAACGAAAGGTGTCCGCTGTTTTTTATATAGAAAAGGTTGCACAGCGAATGCCATGCAACCTTTCTCCTCCTTAATATGTATTTGCTATTCTTTTACAATCAACACTGTGGCATAAGCGGAAATACCTTCTTTTCGGCCCGTAAAGCCAAGTTTTTCTGTGGTTGTCGCCTTGATTGATACGTCTTCCGGCTCAACACCCATACATGCCGCCATTGCAGTTTGCATAGCCGGAATATGCGGATTTAGTTTAGGTGCCTCTGCACATATCGTAATGTCGGCATTACCCAATCGGTATCCTTTTTCAGCCAAGAGTCTTGTTACCTCAACCAACAGCTTTTTGCTGTCGATTCCCTTGTAACGGGGATCAGTATCCGGAAAATGGAAACCAATATCACGCAAAGCAGCAGCACCGAGCAAGGCATCGCAAAGCGCATGAATAACGACATCGGCATCGCTGTGGCCCAACAAACCAACCGTATGCTCGATTTTGATGCCACCCAGCCACAATTCACGGCCTTCGACAAGACGGTGAACATCAAAACCCATTCCTACACGAATATTCAATCCCATAGTATCGTCCGTTTTTTATCTGCCCATCAAAGCTTTAAGACCATCCATATCGAATGTCAGCGAAAAACGCAACGTCTGGTCGAGCGGACTGCTCGGAGCCGTAGCAATCATATAGGCTGCATCCAACTGCACCACATTTAGAGAGAAACCTGCACCAAACGAGAAATACTGCAAGTTACCCTTATCGGCATTCTGATGATAGTAACCGGTACGCAGGAAAAACTGATGGTTGTAGTTGTATTCAGCACCAACCGAGAACATGATTTCCTTCAACTCTTCCGAGAATCCGTTAGGAGCATCGGTAAATGATTTGAAGATACCGGAAATTGACGAAGTATTTCGCCAATCCTCCAATGCGGCTTCATATGCTTCTGAATCATAATCACCATCAGCATTCAGATAGTCGGACTGACGCGGACGAGTCGGAACCAACAGTTTGTTTACGTCCAACGACAGAGCCAACGTGTTATATGCAGCTATCGGGAAAGTGAATGTTGTTCCCAAACGAAGATTCGTAGGCAAGAATGCAGGATCATTACCATCATTATAGGAAACCTTTGAACCGATATTGGAGATATTGAAACCCCAAGACCACTGACACTCGTTTCTTCCGATAATCGGATAAGTCGTCAGATAACCGGAAATATCGGCAGCGAAGGCCGAAGCACCCGACTGCTGTTCTGCCGAATAAGCATCGCTAAAGGCAAGGTCGGAGTAAATATAGCGCAAAGCCACACCCATAGAAAAGCTTTCCGAAAGTTTGCGGGAGTAACCCAAATCGAAAGCCATTTCATAAGGGTTCACAGAATTGATTTCCACGCCGCTGTCATCAGTCAGCTTCACTTCACCCAACGAGAAATAGCGCAACGAAGCACTCACCGCCTGATTGTCGCCACCGCCGATTTTCCAATATCCGGCAAGATTGGCAAGATTGATATCGTTGACCAACTTACGCAACCATGGAGTATAGGACAAACTGACAGCCGCCGTACTGTAGGCAAACGCATATTTCGACGGGTTCCAATATTGAGAATAAGCATCCGGTTCTGTCGCAACACCCAAATCACCCATAGATGCACCGCGCGCATCCGGAGCAATACCTAAAGAAGTTACACCCGTCTGCACCGGGTTAAACTGATTTTTTCCATCTTGCGCAGCAACATAGGGCACTGCCATGAAAGCTGCCAAAACCAGTGATATATATTTTCTCTTGTTCATTCGGTAATGAGTTTATAGTATTATAAACTAAATAATTGCCGTTTTATTGCTTCAAAACAACTATTTTTTTGACCGCTGTAGTCTTTCCATCGACAACTGCCGACATGTTATAGACACCTGGTGTCAGGCGGTTTCCTTCGTTGTCAACGCCATGCCATTCATAAGGGAACGACACGTTCGTCTGTCTGAACAGCAGATTGTTGCGATTGTCTGTCACCAAAAAGTCCCCATTTCCGGCAGCTCCGTCAGTCAGACTGACAACTGCGACATCACGCACCGCCGGTTCCTGAAGTTCCAGACCGATTTCTGATGCTGAATCCTCAACAACAAAACTGACCGACTTGCGGCTTACGTTTCCGGAAAGGTCCGTTACCGTCAGTTCTACCACATGACGTCCGACCGACATGTCATAAACAGGCATTTCCACGTGCAGAACATTTTGCTCATCAGGATAGCAACCATATACAGCCATCGTCTGCTTACCGCCGTCGAACGACAGATTCATGGACGTATTGATACCTTCCGTGCTGACATTCACTGCAACATTGTCCTTCACAACTGCATAAACGGTAAAATCTTTTTCCACCGTTCCACCATCGGCAAACGTATTCGAAGAATTCAAATACAGTTCTTCAATGACAGGAGCCTCGGTATCATTGTTTCCAGCACTACCCTCTCTCGTAAAACTTAACTGCGTATTGCAACCCGAAAGGATGTTGCCGTCGCCATCAGCAACAAACACTCTTAACGGCATTGCATCCCCGTCCGAAGCGACAAAGGAAGGAACGACCATATTGCCTTCAAATTTTCCGTTCGAAACTTTACACTTGACAGCGTTCAGTTCCTCCCCACGGTTCTTTACCATTACCAATTCTCCGGAAGGTACTGAAGATGAAGATATTTTCGTTTTCACATAGTCGCGTTCGGCATCGTAAAGCTTCACCAGTGCATAGCCGTTGAAACTGCTGTCCACATTGCCTTCCGAATCATTAACAACACCGGCAAACGAAACATTTTGATTGCCGGAGACAGTCACCGTTCCCTCAGTCACCCCGTTCAACTCGGAAACCTTCACTTGATTTCGAGGCATCGTAACCGGCATGGATGGGTCGCCGAGCAAGTGATATTTCATACGGTTAATGGAATTTTCTCCCGAATGATTTTTCGCATCCCGCAAAACGAGTCCGATAGTCTTTTTACCGCCATAATATTCTTCCGGCTTAGCCAAATATGTGCCAAAACTATTGGTCAAAACTCCGTTCAAACTTGTATAGGCTATACGCGTCGAAGTAATGCCAGCAATAATTCCGCCATCGGGATTCTCCAGCAACTTTTCAAACAAATTGGAATTTCCGCTGTCAAAACGGCCCGCATCGCACGACGAAACATAGAATATCGGCAAATGAGGATATTTCGTATCCGTCGCTTTAGCAAAGTCCATCAACACCTGACTCATCGACATGGACGACGGATTGCTATGTCCTACAAACATGGCAAAGTTCTGCCCTTGCTCCAACATTTCCACAAATTTGGCACGAACATCCGTAGGCTGCTTGTAGGCCGCCATATATATTTTCGTAAAATTCATGTCGTAGTTTCCTTCCTGGTTGAAATTAAGCAGAAAGGTTTCGCAATTGTCCGTATGAACATAATCGTCACCGTCCTCCCCAATAAGCAGCATATTGTTTTTCCAGGATGAAGTGTAATCGAAACGTTCTGTAGAATAGGCTATCAGTTTGTCAACGTATGTCGCTGCATTCTTCGTTGAAGTAAACGGCAAACGGCCGACTGCAATTTGCATCTGCATACCGACCAGCGAACTCGACACATTGTCACCCAATATACCGAAGAAATCGTCCGAGCAATAGGAACGCACTTCCGAATAGCTTTCTTCCGACTGATATGTCAGCAACAAATCAGCTTCAGCACCAATACCCATCATACGGTTGTCATACGTACCGGAACCGAACAGCAGCAAATATTTGAACTTCTCGGGATTACGGTCATACAGCATTTTACACATGCGGCGATAAGCCATGGCATCGCGCACACCCGATGAAAATTCATTGAACACCTTGTCCTGTGTTACCACAAGCACATCAAGTCCGTCATAACTACGACGGAACTCGGCAAGACGCTCTGCCTGTTCCAAGAGAGCCTTGTTGGTGATTATCAACATATCGGGCACTTGCTCTGCATGAAGGTTCTGATTGTCGACTACTTCAGAAAACTCCGGCTGCATCTGCGGTTGAGCGATATCGAAAAAGATAAACTTGCCCCAGTTTTTATCCATTTTCTTGCCAAGTACAAATACCGATGTTCCGTCACCGTCCGATGTCAACGTATAATTAACTACCGGATAGGCTGTATCCCAACCGGCTTTGTTGTCGGAAACTTGCCAAACTCTGACAGACGGACTGTCACCCAAAAACCGCACTCCCGCGATTTTCGATGAACTCCAATCGTCCAGCATATAAAAACGCTCTATCGATTTCTCACCGGTAGCAAAGCTGTTATATGCCGGATAAGAAACCGTCACATAATCCAACCAACATTTCAGCAAATTCACGGCTGAGGTACATTGGATACCCAATTCCACATGATTGCCCGTCACTGCGGCACTGCTGACAGGAAGATAGCCGTACAACGACAAATTGCCATATACCACATAGTCCAGCCCATAATTGCTGGAAAGCGAATTTCCGCGGTTATAGTTCAACTTTGTGCCGTTGAGCGTGATGTCCTTTTTCATCGTTCCGTTGGTATAGGCGGCAACCGATGAATATACATAAAACGTACCTTCGTCGGCCAACGAAGGCAAATTCAAATCAAAAGAAATTTTACCACCAAGAGCCTTGATGTTTTCACCCAGAAAATTCTTTCCCGACAATGTCGGATTCAACAGTTCCTGTTCATGACGCCAAAAAGCCGTTCCCACTTCCTTCCATTCTTCCACTTCCGGAATCTGGTCCGAATTGTCAACAGTCGTCACATAGGAAGGAGCTTCTGCCTCTGAGTCTGTAAGAAAATAAAAACTTTCGCTGGAATACGGATTCGGCTCCGTTATGCTATAAAGATATCCACTGGTTTGGCCGTAACGCGATATTTTTTCACCAAGCACACCAACACCATAAAAATAAAGTTTGTCGCCCTCATGCATCACTGGCATCTGCACCATATCGTCGGCATAGGCTGCGACAAATCCTTCCGGACTGACGTTGCCGCCCCATCCGTAGACTTTCACATTCGAAGGATCCGAAAATCCGAACGACTTCAATTTTTCATACGAAAGTTCGTAAATTCCGGTCTCCCCTACCTTCACTTTAACCCAATAGCCGGATGACAATAGAGAATTACTCTTAAAAGATACCGCTGCAACAACCGACTGAGAGAATAAAGCTACTGACAAAAAAAACAATAAAAATTTCTTCATATTCACTGTCAAACATTTACTACTTCACCTTGATGTTCACGGACTCGCGTCCCTGAATCTCGGCTTTGATGTGGCTGTCAATTGTCATTTTCGTCGACTTGCCACTCGCTTCTATTAAAATATAGTCACCAATTTTCAATGTGAAATACTTGCTTACATATTCTATGATACCGTCCACGTCCAATGTTTCGGCTACAGTAATGTGTTCCAATTCATTACCGTCAACACTCACCGTGATTTCAGCCGACTGCAAACCGACCTCTTCAGCCGGAAACCCGTCACCAAGAATAATGGCTCCGTCGAAGGCCGTAGCCAAGGCCCAGGGAGCACCCGACTTCTGCAACGCTTCACGAAGATCCGTAGCCTCAATGGCCAGACACAAGCCCACTTCATTGTAATAACGTCCGGCAAACCGACGGGCAATGTTCTTTCCAAGACGGTTGATATGGACTGCTACCGCCGTTTTAAACTCAAAATTTTTCGCAAACTCCGGAATAAAAAAAGGCTTTCCGCTTTTTTGCAAGGCAGAATCCGGCATCACGTCAACCGCGGGACCTTCTGCTGCATGAATATTGGTAATCTTTATAACTTTCACTTTTTCCCGTTTAAACGATTATACATAACTGCCAAATGTGCATAAATCGACGTATTCTGTATCACCACATCATCGCCGACCTTAATACGATAAGGCGTAAAGTTCCATATTGCCTTGACACCGGCGTCGACAAGCAAATCGGCCGACTGCTGTGCATATTCAACAGGAACGGCAACAATGCCAATTTCCGCATTATAGACCTGCTGTTTCCCACGCAGTTCCGAAATATGGAAAATAGGCACACCACATATATCTTTTCCTACTATTTTTTCGTCTACATCAAACCCCGCAACGATATGCAGTCCGTACTGCATAAGTCCGGAATCCTGAATCAACGCCGAACCCAAACTGCCGACTCCAACCATAAAGGCACTGTGGCTTTTATAGAAATCCAAAAACACCGACAGTTCGTTGGCGAGATGCTCCACCTGATAGCCAATACGGGTTTTGCCCTTGATATTGAGAAACGACAGGTCTTTGGAAATCTGCGAAGCATCAACATTCAGTTTCTTCGATATTTGAGTAGAGGAAACATACTCGATGTGCTGCGAACGCAACATATTCACATAAGCCAGATACCACGGCAAACGCCGCAGTGTCGGTTCAGGCAATTGAATACTCTTGATTTCCTCATTCATAGCAAGTTACACTTTTTCAAAATCAGCCCATAAAAGTACATATAATTCTTGACACCAGCAAAAAAAGTTATTCTGCCGCTACCGCCAGTTTCTGAACCTTCGATGATGAGCTAACACCGTCGGCCGTTACAGTTGCGCGATACAGATAAATGCCGCGTCCTACCCGACATCCGGAACCGTCAGTCAGATTCCACGTCACAGGCATAGTGGTAAACATGTCGCTGCGTCCCGTATGCGATTCGCTCCATACTTGTCGTCCGAGCATGTCGTAGACTGAGATTGTCACGGTCAGCATAGCATCCGGACGGTTATGCTCGAGATAGAAATTAGCCTCAGTCTTAGCCGGATTGGCATCTGTATAGACACGGTACAGTTCCGGTTGCTGTCCCGGCTGAACAAAGAAGGAAATGGTCTTTTCGGAAGCGTTTCCAAAAATATCCCATACCCGCAGACGGAGCGTATGGTTTCCGGCCGACATTTCGTCAAGCTGGCAATACACGCGTCCCAGTTTGTCAGTGTCCTGCGTATAGTATTCCTCCAGTCCGCTGATTGTTTCCTTTCCGTCCAGTAACAGCGTGATGCCGTGGCCTATGCCTGCCGACGACAGGTTGATACCGCTTTCGTCATATACTTCAACAAGCAAATAGGGTGTTTCGTTCACTACCGAACCGTCAACAAAACCGCTGTTGTTAAGTGCAAACAGTCGAATTTCCGGCCCGATTGTATCGGCTTCGGCAGTTTCGTCAAAACCATATACATAAAAGTTTTCACACGAACCGTTGGCGTCGACATTGTCAACCGCAGAATAGGCATAAGTGCTTATCTGTGCCGGAGTATAGTTATTGTTGATTTCTTTCGGAATCCGGAAAGTAAGTTCAAACGTACCGTTCTTTACGGAGTCTGTTCCCGTGTACAGACGGTTGGAACGTTCCTGATAGGTAAACGGCGTGCTGTCTTCCCCTGCATCATAATATCCGTGAGTGGTTACCGACATTTCCGCATCATAGACCGTTGTGTTTACAAGTCCCTGAAAATCGTTCATCGGCATCCCGTCAGCATCGGTCACCTGCCCTTTCACGCTGACCTGCTGCAAAGCCTGAACTTCCGGATAAATTTCTGAATCCGTCGGCGTACCATTGATTTCGATAATCTTCGTACGATATTTCGGATATTTCATGCGCAAAGCAGGGTCGCCAATCAAAGCATACTTCAAACGGTGGTCGCCGCTCGAACTTCTCTCGTTTTTCGCATAGCGGAGAATATCGCCGGTTCGGGGCATAGTTCCGTCCTTTTCAGGCTGGAAGAGGAAACGGCAGATGGAATTCGACAAATCACCGTTACGGCTGATACTTGTTACGCGCGACGATGTTATCATGGAAACGACACCGCCAGCTTCGTTCAGATACAGCAACTCACCGCCCGATACATCCGGCGCATCCCAACGCGTAAATTCGCACGTTCCGGTAAACATCACCGGATAATTTTTATAATAAAATTCGTTCTGTATGTCGGTCCAACGCAAAAGTCCGTCGTGCGTCCAGGAAGTCGGATTGGCATGGCCGAGGAAGTTGGCAAAAAGCACGCCGTCGCGAAACGACTGGAACATTTTCTTGCGCGCATCAGGATAGAAACGGCCGGAACCGCTCGACTCCGCCTCAAATGCATCCAGATAAATACGGGTATATACATATTCCGAACCACCGTTAGCCTTCATCTGTTCGATACTTTTTTCCGACTGCGACATGTGAACAGCGGCATTGGCATCATCGGCTATTACCAGCACATTGTTGCGCCAAGCTCCCATTGCGGAATTGTTCACATAAGAATAGACCTTGTCCACCATCTTCCCGGCTTCCGCGAGGCTCTTGACAGGCATACGGCCGATAGAAATGTCAATATTGTGATTGTGGCCGGAAACAGAAACATCCGACCCGTCGGCAAGGATGCCACACACATCGTCGGTATTGAAACTGGTTGATTCGGAAGTGCAGAGATATGACTCCCATGTCAGCAACAGCGGATAAGTGATGCTGCGGGCATCGGATGTCAGACGACGGTTGTCAAACAGGCTTCGTCCGAAAAGAAGCAGATAGCGGAAATCAGCTTCCGCACCTTCGACTTTCGAACGCTCCCAAAACAGTTTCGCCAATTTACGGTAAGCCATAATGTCGCGCGTACCGGAAGAAAATTCATTGAAAATAGAAGTCTCGTCGATAACGGCTACCTTCATGCCGTCAACCGTCTTGTGGAGTTCGGCAAGGCGTTGTGCCTCCGAACGGAATTCGCCCGGCGTAATAATCACCATGTCGGGAGTTTCCAATCCGTGCAGATTCTGATTGGACACCGTTCCGCCATAAGCCGGAGCTGGGAAAGTGGATGCCGGATTGAATGCTACATATTCCCGCTTGCCCGTTTCCGTCTGACGGAAATAGGCATTGCCGCCCGCTACGGTCACATTAACAGCCTTCGGGCTGTAATGAGTGGTAATATCCCACACCTGAAGCCCGTCAGTGGCTCCGGATATGGAAAACACACTGTCGCGGCATGCCGACGTGTGGCTGCGGAATGCCAGCGAAGTACCGTCCATTGCAAGACGACGGAAATAAGATATTTCAAAATAATCAAGGCGGGCAAAAGAAAGCGAGCCTGTATTGCTATAGCTCATACCCAGCAGCAGTTTCTCGCCGGGAGCCTTGATGGTATAGTCAAAATACCCCTGCTCACCAATACCGTAGGAATCTGAAGCAGTTGCCGAAACTCGACCTACGTAATCGTCACCGGTTCCGCCGCTGAATGTGATTTCGCTGCTTCCGCCCTGGGTTTTGGTCATAAAGGCGATATAGGCTTTTGCATCCGAACCGTCGACAATACCCGGCAGATTGACAGTAAACACCTGATTGCGGCTATAGGTAAAATCCTCGCCCAACAGCGTACGTCCGGTCGTTCCCGGTGCAAAAGTTTCTTTTTCGTGAACGAGCCGCTCCTCGAAATCGGTTATCTGCGGTCCGGATTGAGCCGTAGCCGCTTCGCCTGTTGCCGCCAGCTCGGCAATTGTCAAGTCGTCACGGTCGGTAATGAAATAATAGCCTTCGTTGGCATAAGGATTCAGCACATGGTGATAGGCCACGCCTCTCGACGTGTTGTCCTTCCAACTGACAAGTCCCTGTGCATAAAATATAATTTTCGAATCACTGCGATAAACAGGTACCTGAGGCAGGTCATCGACATATCCATCGCCCATTTTCTCCGAAATCATGGCTCCACCATATCCATAGACCTTCACCTTCGAAATATCGGAAAATCCCCAACCGGAAAGAGTGCTGCGCGTCAACTGGTACAGTCCTGAATCCGTCACTTTTACCTTCACCCACCGTCCGGTGGCAAGCACCGACTCCGAGGCATATTCGGCAGAAGCGGCTGAGAACGACACAGCAACCAAAATTGCCGCCAACAGCTTCCGAAATATATTTATCGTGTTTGTTCCGTCAAAATGCATATTCTTTGCTTTTCATATAAATTCCGACACCAGCAACGGCTGCTGCCTATCAATATTTATAACGCAGTTTTTGCCGTTTTATTGCCATGTCTGACGTCATCACAAACCCGCCATTCATCAGCGAATCCATTGAATCCACTGTTCTTCGTCGCCATAAAACACATTCAGGTCCACATCGCCCTTTATGCCGTCCACCTCGCCGCTGTGGCTATACTGCCACAAGGTCCATTCGATGGTTTCCGGCGGGTCGCTGAACGTGCACAGCCACAACGGATAGTCGTCGAAATTTCCGCGTACAAACTTGGCATAACCGTCTTTGTTCGTATAAATCATTACAGGATATTCATTGACGGTCAATTCGTCAATCATATCGCGCAGACGGCGAACCACCTTTTCCGTAGAGAAAAAAATCGGATTTCCATATTCCTCCACATCAATCACCAGCGGAACCGACAGGTCCTTCCCATCGACTGCTCCCATAAAATTCCGGGCCTGCACCACTCCGTCAACATCAAAACGAAAAAAATGATAAGCGCCGACATACAGACGGCTGTCCATTGCCATCCGGTAGTTCTCGTCGAAACGGGAATCGCGGAAACGGCTGCCCTCGCTCGCCTTCAAAATAACGAAATCGATACCGGCATCCGACACCTGTCCGAAATCCACCTTACCATTATGCGCCGAAAGGTCTATGCCTCTCAACTGATACTCGTTTTCGTCGATATCGGCACTGTAGGAAATCACCCGTTCGGGCACATGAAACCAGATAATGACTCCAAGCAACAGCAAACCTGCCGCTATCCACAAGAGCCATTGCCACCGCCCTTTACCGGTCTTTTTCCTACGCTTCGCCATCGCTCCGAAATCAAAGATTTATCTATTTGACAAGTTTGAACTTATTACCGGCATAGCGATAGTGCAGCGAATCAAGCAGGCAAGGTTTCAGTTTTTCCTGTTCGTTCTTTCCAAGTGTTTCCAAAACAGTCGGCGTTGCCGTTATACCACCGTCGGCAGCAAACTCCAGCTTGACAAGAGGAAATTCCACATACGAAAGCGCCTCCTTTTTCTGGTTCTTGTTTAAATTCTTCACCAGAAAATCCTCCATTTGAGGCATTTTAAAAACAGATTTCAGCTCCAGCTCGTTCCAATTGGTATCGAACACACGAATCTTGCTGTCGGGTACTTCCACCTTAAAAGTTTCAATCACCACAATCAGCGTATCGGATTTCCCCTCCGGATACAGGCGCATCGCCACTTCGTGGGCATCCGCTATTTTCACCTTCATGAAATCGGTGGTCAACGTGTCGATTGACGATTTCCCGTCCATAACATTCGATACATTCACCTTCTGACCGCTCTCGTAGTAGTCAACCATATCCATGCGGTCCGACTGCTCAAGCAAAGTGAACACGTTTCCGGTTTCACTAACAAAAAAGTCACCGATGGTTCTCGCCGAAGCCAAAAGCGGAAGAACCGAAAACAACAGAATACTGACAAGCTTGTTCATATCGTTTGCCTCCTATTTCTTTCTTTTTTTATCTTTTCTGAATTTCGAGAAATTATCGTCATCTCCTTCATGGCGGCCCTTGCTGTTCGATTTTCGGGCTGAAGCCTTCGCATAGTCACGGTCAGGGTCGGCAATCTCGGCATACAGACGTTTTCCAAAGTAGCGGGCATTTTTCAGTGCAGCCACCACCTTCTTGCCGTCACCTTTACGAACATCGAACAGGGCGTAATTGTTCAGCAGGTCAATGCGTCCAACCTCTACCCGTCCGTCCATATTCTGATTGAGCGTTTCAATCAACCGTGTCGGGAAAAATCCGTCAGCCTTTCCGGCATTAACATAAATGCGCTCAAAACCCTTTTCAGCCGTGCGGCGGTCCTTGTCTTTTGCCGAAGGACGACGGCGTTCCGCCTTTTCCCCGTCTTCACCCTTACCGCTCTTTCGACGGTCACGCGGCTTGCGTTCCTCATAATCGACCACTTCGGGTGCATCCTTATAATACTCCAACAGTCGGTTGAATTCCAGCGACACGACACGCTTCAGCAAGTCGTTTTCGGACAGCCATTCGAGTTTGCGCACAATGCCGGGCAGATATTTTTCAATCTCCTCGTCGTTCACCTTCACCTTTTCCAGACGGTCGGCAAGATTATAAAGCTGCTTTTCAATAATCCGTTGCGGAGTCGGCACCAATTCACGCTCAAAACTCTTTCCGATGCGTTTCTCAATTTCCTTCACTTTCGATTTCTCGCGCGAATGGATGATTGCGACCGAAACACCGGTCTTTCCGGCACGGCCCGTACGGCCGCTTCGGTGAGTATAGGTAGCCACATCATCGGGCAGACCGTAATTGATGACATGAGTAAGATTGTCCACATCCAGACCACGGGCGGCCACGTCGGTAGCCACAAGCAGCTGCAACGTGTGTTCGCGGAACTTCTTCATTACCGTGTCGCGCTGCATCTGCGAAAGGTCGCCGTGAAGGGCATCGACATTATAGCCGTCACCGATAAGATTGTCGGCAATCTCCTGCGTTTCGCGGCGCGTACGGCAGAAAATAATACCGTAGATATTCGGATTCGAATCCGCAATGCGTTTCAATGCGAGGTATTTGTCCTTTGCATTGACCATATAATAGACATGCTTCACATTCTGTGCCGCCTCGTTCTTCGTACCGAGAACGAACTCCACAGGATTGTGCATGTAGTTTTTGGCAATTTTTGCTATCTCGTCGGGCATTGTAGCCGAGAAGAGCAGCATTTTGCGCTCCTCGGGAACGTTTTCAAGAATTGCGTTGATTTCATCAAGGAAACCCATATTCAGCATCTCGTCGGCCTCATCAAGAATTACGGTGTGAACATGCGACAAATCAACCGTGCCGCGGTTAATCAAATCGAGCAGACGGCCCGGAGTAGCCACAATAATCTGCACACCCTGACGCAGTGCGCGAATCTGACTTTCGATGCTTGAACCGCCATAAACCGGCAGCACCTTCAAATCCGACGTATACTTGGAAAAATCGGCAAGGTCACCGCCGATTTGCAGACAAAGTTCACGGGTAGGCGACAAAATCAAGGCCTGCGGCGAACGCAAGCCAATGTCTATACGCTGTATTACAGGCAAGCCGAATGCGGCTGTTTTACCTGTTCCCGTCTGTGCCAAGGCGACAACGTCGCCATCCTCGTGGAGTAAATGGGGGATTACTTTTTCCTGTACCGGCATAGGACTTTCAAAACCCATCTCGCCTATCGCCTTCAATAAATCCTCTCGTACTCCTAATTCTTCAAATGTCATAAAATTTTGTTTGATTGTTAATACTAACGGCAGCACCTCACGGCGAACCGCTTGCTACATCCACAGAAAGAACGTCATCACATTCTCCCCATTTATCTCACACTACAGCCGGACATCACTACATTCCGGCTAATTTTTTGCAAAGATACTGCAAGGTGAGCGGAATGGCAAATGAAAACGCAGTTTTCAAATTTGACATTCCCGAACCGCAGCCCATCTTATTCAAAGATACTGCAAGGTGAGCGGAATGACAAATGAAAACGTAGTTTTCAAATTTGACATTTCCGAACCGCAGCCCATTTTGTTCAAAGATACAGCAAAGGATGCGTTCCATAAGCATGTTAACTCTTTTTTAACCCTCTCAACACAGGACCAAAAGACGCCCCCGAAAAAAACAAAAAGCACCCCGGCAAACGCCGGAGTGCCTAAACAGTATTCTAAAGACCAATTGTCTGTTATGGTTGAGTTGAATCCCACCAAACATTCAAAGTCTTAATTTGCTCTGACTTATACCAAGTGTCACCACCAGGAAGTTCTTTTGCTCCAGGAATTTCTTCACCGATTGCCGTTAAATTAATTGAATTATAGTTTTGTTCAATTGTCGGCATATCCCAACGACGCGGACCCTTGTCAAGCGGACAGTATGTACGATAGTTCGGGTTGTACTTGAATTCATAAGAGCGATCCCAGTTCATGAATACGTTTGTATCGAAATCATGACGACGGATATCGTTCCATGTTTCAATCATAAACTGTTCTGTCAACAGTTTTTGAGTCATAATCTTACCCATTGTCACGTCAGCAGCTGTTCCGAGTGCTTCGTTAAGGAATTTGTCGATATCAGCTTGTTCCATCGGAGTAAATGAAGGACAGTTAGCCAATGAACCGTCTTCAGCAATCCATGTTCTCAACTGATCGTTTACAGCTTCGATATGAGCCTTAACACCAGCCTTCATTGCTTCGAATGCACCGTTCTTATCGCCTTTGCGCATCAACACTTCAGCCTTGATGAAGCATGCTTCCCAATAAGCGCCCATGTAAGTAGGACTTGACGGACGAACTTGGAAAATACTGCTCATTGCAGAAGCATCGTTACCGCTTTCAGCACGATAAAGCAAATCTACATTGGAGTTATAACCCTTACTGCTTGAACGAGCCTGAACATAGATAGTATCACCCTTACGTTCAGCGTTGTCTGTATTACAGAACCAAATATCCTTTTCAGCATCCCAGCTTGTTGCAAACGGACCAGAGTTGCTGATAATGTTTGTCTGAAGGTCTACACCCATTGAACGACGCCACTTACCGTCGCTTGTCCATTTGATTTCAGCCGGAGTATTGGCAGACTTAGTAGAACGTACCCAAGGAATGAATTTGTCAGCACGTGGGTCTTCAATACCCTTGTTGTCAAAGTTAGTAAGGTTGTCATAGTAAGTCTTGGTGATGTAGTAGTTTGAGTTCATACCTACGCAAGAGAATACTGTAGAATAATCCACTGTTTCATTCCAACCAAGAACGTCGTGAGTGTTACCGTTAGTATCTGTGTGACGAATTACAGTGTTGTCGGCATTGCTCTGTTGAGCTTTTTCCAAACATGCAAGAATTTCAGCTTCGTCATACTTACCTTCCTTGTAGCTACCCGGTTCCTTCTTGCTCAAGTGATTCAACCAACGAGCTTTCAACAAATAGGCAAATTTCAACCATTTGTTTACATCACCGCCGTTCCAGCTATCACCTTCAGCCAACGGACGTGCTGTCGGAGACTGTTGTTTCTGGAATAATTCAATAGCTTCATCAATATCATTCAAACAGCCCAAGAAGATAGTCTTGCCTGTATCGAATTTCGGAGTATTCTTATCGCCGAATGCTTCCGTATAAGGCATTTCACCGAATATATCCGTCATAATCATAAAGCCATAAGCCTTGAACAGACGGGATGCAGCTGCATAGTGATATGCGCCGTCGGCCATTGCCTTGTCATAAAGGTTACCCAAGTTGGGGCCTACTCCGACGAAGAACCACTGATAAGTGTTACCACCACGAGTCGTTGCTCCAAGGTTCCAAGTAGATGCACCTTGGTCACGGGCGTTACTTCCTGATACGAAGTTACCTGCATAATAGGAAGCATTACAGCCTGTATTCAAATAGTCATGACTCATATAGAACTGACACCAGGGCAATAGTGTCTGATATTCGACCGACTCAGCCGTTGGCGAGTTCGGGTCAGTGTTAATATCAAGCCAGTCGCTGCATGATGTGAGGGACAATGCACAAACACCGGCAAATATAAATGATTTAAATAATTTCATTTTTCTGTGTTTTAGTGTGTTAGAATGTCAAATTTACGCCAAAAGCAAAGCTTGCAGTTGCAGGAACACCACAATAGTCAATACCTACTGAAGATGAACCTACAGCACCTGAACCGGCTGCTGCAACTTCCGGGTCACCGTCATAGTTTGTGAACAACAGAACGTTGTTGGCTGTTGCTGTCAAACTTGCACGCTTAATGAATTTGATTTTTTCCAACAAAGACTTCGGCAATTCATAAGAGAGCGAAATATTACGCAAACGCAAAGAATTTACTTCAGTCATAAAGTTGGCACTTTCACGAGGATAATAAGTTCCGTAGTAGTTAGCAATAATCACATCACCGCTGGCCTTTTGACCGTTGAAGTCATATGTCTTGCCTGATTCAAATGTAAATGTCTTGTCTGTATAGATAGGAGCGCCATTTGCATCTGTACCTGATTCCACAACACCACTGATGACCAGTTTATCACGGTTTTCAGTCATTTTGCTTGTACCGGCAACTGTCATGGCATATTGTGTACCGTTATATACGTGACCGCCAATACGGAATTCCCACAACATGTTGAATGACCAGTTTTTCCAAGTTACAGTATTGTTCCAACCACCTTGTACTTTCGGTTCACGGTTACCGATTTCATAAGTTGTACTATTGTCCCATGTCGGCATACCGTTGTCGTCCAAAATAACCTTTCCATCCGGAGTACGGCTCCATTGAGAACCGGAAATTGCCATGAAGTTACCATTGTTGAAAGAAGCAGCCTTGGCATTACCAACTTGTACGTCTGTTACATACAGAATTTCTACACCATCAAGCAAGTTACCTACTGTACCACGGTTTCCATACAGGTTCAAGTTAGTTTCCCATGTCCAATCCTTTGTCTGAACAGGAATACCACCGATAGCAAGTTCCATACCCTTGTTGTAAACGTCACCTGCATTTACAGAGTAAAGGATGTAACCTGATGCATTTGACAATCGCGGAGTAAGGATTTGGTTGTATGAGTTGTTTGTATAGTATGCATAGTCAAATTTCAAACGGTTGTTGAAGAAACGAAGTTCAAGACCCAACTCAGTTGACTCTGTGATTTCCGGTTTCAAATATGGATTACCACGTTGCCAGTTGTTACCTACACCTGTTACGCCACCGATAAATGTACCTACCGGCCACAAATATGTATTAGTTACATACGGGTTGGTATCCTTACCTACTCTTGCCCAAGATGCGCGGATCTTACCGAATGAGAAGATGTTATTGTCAATCAGACCTTTGTCTTGCAAGAATTGTGAGAATACAACTGCACCACTCACTGAAGGATAGAAGTAAGAGCGGTTTTCAACAGGAAGAGTTGAAGACCAGTCGTTACGTCCTGTAACCGTCAAGAACAATGTGTTTCTCCAGTCTGCACGGAATTCACCGAATACACCCAGCAAACGTTTCTGGCTCTTTGAATTTGAGAAGTCACGGTCGGTATCAAGAGCGTTGTCGAAAGAATAGAATCCAGGAACTTGGAAATTCCATGCCATTCTATAGTTGCGATCTGTCTTAGTGTCATCTGTTGATGTACCGAGCATGAGGTTCAAGTTAAAGTCGCCGAACTGCTTGTTGAAGTTCATCATCAAGTTAGTTGACAAGTAGCGGTAGCGCAATGAGTTTTCACTCAACATACCCTTCTGCCATGCTTCCTTGTAAACACCACCAGCACCAATCTGGTTTCTGTTTTCTGTAGTATAGCTATCGATACCCATACGATAAGAAATCCACCACCAGTCTGTAATGTCAGCCTTGATTGAGAAGTTACCTGTGAAACGTTCAGTAGCGTCTTCAAGTTTGTTCTTGTTGATAATCCAATATGGGTTATCGCGTTCGTCAACAACATCCAGACGATCGCCGAACATACGGTAACGAGAACCGTCTTCGTTCAAGTAGTGAGTCATGTCGTCTGTCGGTGACCACTTGTAAACACCTTCCATAGTACCTGTACCTGATGAACCGTACAATGCGGCAGATGTCAAAGTCTTGTCAGTATTTGCCTGAGAATAAGCGGCATTTGCACCGAATGTAAACATCTTGAACTTTTGTTCACCGTTGAAACGGAATGTTGCTTTCTGATAGCCGGTAGTCGGAATGATACCTTCCTGGTCATAATATGAACCTGACAAGAAGAAAGAACCATTCTTTGAACCACCAGATACGCTCAGGTTAGTATCCCAAGCACCGCCCTGCTGGAAGAAGTCGCCAATATTATCGTAAATCGGAGTATTGGCATCAACCGGGCTACCCCAAGAGTTGTAAGAGAAATCATCGAATGTGGTATTGATGTAGTTACCAGCATTGTCATAATTGTCTTTCATGAAACCTCTACGGTAACGTTTTTGAGTTTCCGGAAGGTCTTTCACCCAAGAAGTAAGATATTTGGCAGAAAGATTAACCTCAACAGCACCTTCCTGACCTTTCTTTGTTGTGATGATTACAACACCTGCAGAAGCACGCGAACCATAAAGAGCGGCAGCAGCCGGACCCTTCAATACTGACATGTTCTCAATATCTTCCGGGTTGATATCCATCACACGGTTTGAGTTGGTAGTAGCGGTAGTTGTCATACCGTCGAACGCAGAGTTACCAACTGAAGAAGTCGAGTTATCATAGATAACACCATCGACTACGAACAACGGCTGGTTATCACGTTCCAAGGATGTACCACCACGAAGAATAATTTGTGAACCGGAACCGGCTGCACCTGAACCCTGTGTAATGCTGACACCCGCCATCTTACCGGAAAGTGAGTTCAACACGTTAACGGATTTATTCTTCATAAGTTCTTCGCTGTCGATATCTTCCACAGCGTAAGCCAAAGATTTCTTCTCGCGAGTAATACCCAAAGCGGTAACAACTACTTCGTCCAAATTAGTTGTGCTCGACAAGCTTACATCATAGACACTATTGCCGGAAGCAACACGAACTTCACGTTGTCCCAATCCCACATAAGACACCACAAGCGTCTGTCCGGGCTTTGCCGACAATACATATCGTCCGTTCACATCTGTAACGACTCCGGTGTTCGTACCTTTAACCATAACAGAAGCTCCAATCACGGGATCTCCATTGTTGTCGGTCACAACACCACTGACTTTTCCAGTCTGTGTTTGAGATGCCGTAGTCTGTGCAGCCAGCTGACTGCCTGACCATGTAGGACAACCCAACGCAAGGAAAAGTGCGACGCATAATACATGTTTTTTTCTCATAAGCGTTAAAATAAAGTGTTTTTTTAGACAGGTTATTATAATTTTAACATTCTATTTAATATTTCCAATTGAAATAAGAGTTTTCTCAGCATTATTCACTGCCTATTTTAAGACAAAGTAAATGTTTTTTCAGGAAATAAACAACACTTTTTTATAGTTTTTTACTGTCATTTCGTTGACAAAATAATCAAGACTCTAAAATATGCTACATAACATACTTATATAATAACAATTCGTAACATGCTTTCGACATAGTTTTCAATCCAGCCTCCATCTCCACACCTACAAACTTACAACCCGTAACCACCCAAAGAAGCAACCCAACACCACACATCCAACGACAAAAGAGCTGAAAGCCGGCAACAAACTTTATATCCAATTGTAAACAAACCTGTTATCTGCTTGTTTTTCTAATTATTTTTACATATTTTCGCAAGACAACCGAAAACCCCAATCACTGAAAAATCATGAAATTCCCCAAAGTACTTTCAATTTTATATACATTATTAATATATGCATGCACTGACAGCACCCCTGTCAGTCCGACACCCGAGCCAGTAAAACACAGGCCAGAAATCCCCGTCGTAAAACCGTTGGAACCAAAAGACATCACACTCAGCAAAAATCTCGAATACGACAAATACACCCTCGACGACGTTTATCCGTACCGCGACACGACGCGTTCGTTCAAATGGGAAACAATCAAGCAGCACCTTGCCGACATTGAAAACATGCAGAGCGACAAAATGCGATGGGCCGTCATGACCAACTACAAGAACCGAAACGGCGAGGCTCCGCTCGTAAAGACATTCGTCCGCAATGAATACACACGCGTTTCCGACACCCTCGGCGTGGAACGCTACCAGTCAGTTCCCGTTTACGAACTGACCGACACCGTCACGCCGTTACGCTATGGCCGCGACGGCTCAATAGTATGGCTTAACGACACCACCGGAAACTTCTGGCGGATACAGCCTGTCAATTCCGGGAAAGAATGGCTCGTCCCACGCCGCTACCTGAAGCACCTGTCAGGGAAAGTGGAATTTTCGCATGTAATCGTTGTGGACCGGGGCGACCAGAACATCGCGACACTGGAAAGAAGGTCACGCGGAAAGTGGGACATCCTCAGCATGAATCCGGCCACCACGGGCCGCCATGCCCCACCCTATGCACAGGAGACTCCACTGGGCGTTTTCCTGCTGCAAGAAAAGAAAAAGAGAATGCTGTTCCTCAAAGACGGTTCTACGGAACTTGGCGGAGAAGCCCCGTTTGCCAGCCGCTTCACCAACGGAGCATACATTCATGGCATCCCGACAAACCTGCCTCAAACCGGAATCATAGAATACAGCTGGTCGCTGGGCACTGTTCCGAAATCACATATGTGCGTACGCAATGCCACGTCGCACGCACAGTTCATCTACGAATGGGCTCCGACCGAACGGACGCTGATTGTCGTGATTGAATAAATCAATCTTTTTTGTTGATTTTTAACGATATAACATATTCCATCCAAGAAAAATTGGCCGTAACTTTGCAGCGTTTTCAGGATACGAAAAAATGCGGTCAATTTTTCTTACCATATTTACATTACTTTTGCCACTTGCATGGCTCATTGAAGGCAAGGCGGAAACCGTCGTTGCAGAAACTTCGTGCGACTCTACGGCAATGAGCCGCCACGAACAGCTTTTTCACGAAATGCACCTCGACAGCATCGTGAACTATACCGCATTCGAGCAGGCCGTAGTGGGATACGAAAGAATTCAGGAAAAGAAACGCCCAGTGCTGACACTTATCGACTTTTCAAAACCGTCGACCGAAAAACGCCTGTATGTATTCGACATGAACGCAAAAAAACTGCTCTTTTCATCAGTCGTAGCCCATGGCAAGAACAGCGGTGACAAATACGCCACCTCTTTTTCCAACAAAAACGGTTCCCACAAAAGTTCCTTAGGCTTTTACCTCACAGGGGGTACCTATCAGGGAAGCAACGGCTATTCGCTTATCCTCGACGGATTGGAAAAAGGCGTCAACGACCAGGCCCGGCGCCGCGCCATCGTGGTACACGGAGCCGACTACGCCAATCCGGAAGTGGCGAAATGCGGCCGTCTGGGCAGAAGTTTCGGCTGTCCGGCTCTGCCACGTGCACTGACCCGCCCGATTATCGATGCCATCAAGGGCGGCAGTGTCCTGTTTATCTACGCCGAAAAGCAGGACTACCTCGCCCAGAGCAGCATCCTGCAAAATCACGACATTTTATAATCACACATTGCGTTTACCACCAAAACGCATCCGTTCGTCCTTAAATTTACCGCAACCGTCGTCACGAATCATATTTTTTCGTATATTAGCAGTGAACAACTAAAACGAAAATTATGAAAACACCTGCATTTCTGACCTGCGCCATCCTTTTATTGGCAAGCTGCATGCCGTTGCAGGCAGGTACAAGAATCACGCCATCTCCGGCACCGTCATCAACCAAGTTCGTCATCGTGACGGACTCCCACAAAAACGACAAAAAGCACAAGAAACATAAAAAAGCGAAAAAAGACAAAAAGGAAAAGACTGTCGTAATAAAAGTCGGAACAAAAGTAAAGAAACGCCCGGCCAACGCCGTGGTGATAAAATATGACAAGCACGACTACTGGTACGACAACGGCGTGTACTACATCGAGTGTTCCCCATCCGTCTACGAAGTCATCCGCCCGCGTGTAGGCATGATCGTTCCGGTTCTTCCCCGCTATGCCGAGAAAGTAATCATCAAAGGCGAACCGTTCTTCAAATTTGAAACAACGCTTTACAAGCAAATTTCAGGAAAAGGCGGCATCCAATTCCAGGTATCCGGCTTTCTCGACTAAGAATTAAACAGAAAAAACGGCGTCGGTTTGCAGACTGTTGCAACCCGGCGCCGTTCGCATATCAAATTTCGCAACTTTTCTGTTACTCATCTAAAACTTGGATCTGATTTGAAAATCCCTCAGATTTTTGCGTTGACCCTTCTTATGGTGCTCCGAATACACCCAAGCGCGCAAAATGAAAAAAGGCCGCAATCAACTTGCGACCTCTCTTTCGTGGGCGTTGACGGATTCGAACCGCCGACCCTCTGCTTGTAAGGCAGATGCTCTGAACCAGCTGAGCTAAACGCCCGATTCTTTGTTTTTGTGCTATCGTTTTCCCGATTGCGTTGCAAAGGTACGACGATTTTTTGAATCTGCAAATTTTTGCGGCACATTTTTTCAATAAATTTTTCGTACATTTCAGCAAAAGCCTAATTAGCAAATCATTAAACTCAACAAAAAATATCAACTTTTTTGAGAAAAAACAAACTCTTTTTATTTCCATGCCGTAAAGCCCCGTTTCCATCATATTTTTCATACAAGAAGAAAGTACGACACAGCCCAACCTGAAAACTGCGTTTTCATTTGTCTCTCCGCTCACCTTTCACTATCTTTGTAGAAAATAGGATGCGGTTCGGCATAGCCAAATTTGAAAACTGCGTTTTCATTTGTCTCTCCGCTCACCTTTCACTATCTTTGCAAAAAATTTCAGGCCAACGGCTTTTTGACCGAAAACAAACAGAATTTAATAAACCCAATAAAAAATCCAGCAATGGCACTTAGCACATTAACTGCAATCTCACCGATCGACGGACGCTACCGCAGCAAAGCGGAAGTGCTCGAAAACTATTATTCGGAATACGCCCTTATCCGCTACCGCGTTAAAGTGGAAATTGAATATTTCATCGCACTTTGCGAACTTCCACTTCCACAACTCGCAGGAATCGACAAGGCAATCTTCCCGACATTGCGCGAAATCTACACTAATTTTTCAGTAGAGGACGCGCAAAAGGTAAAAGACATTGAAAGCGTGACAAACCACGACGTAAAAGCTGTGGAATACTTCATTAAGGAAAAGTTCGACGCTCTCAAACTTGATGCCTACAAGGAATTCATCCATTTCGGACTTACTTCGCAGGACATCAACAACACCTCTGTTCCGATGCTTATCCGCGATTCCATCCACGAAGCCTATCTGCCGCTTCTCGATGAAATGGTGAACAAGCTGAACGCATTTGCTGAAGAATGGAAAGACATTCCTATGCTTGCAAAAACTCACGGACAACCGGCCTCTCCTACTCGCCTGGGTAAAGAAATCCGTGTGTTCGCCTACCGCATCGAACGTCAGCGCGAATTGCTGAAGCAAGTGCCTGTAAGCGGAAAATTCGGCGGTGCAACAGGTAACTTCAACGCACACCGCGTTGCCTATCCTAACATTGACTGGCGCAGCTTCGCCAAGTCGTTCCTCAACGAAAAACTCGGCATCGAACGTGAAGAATGGACAACACAGATTTCCAACTACGACAATCTCGCCGCACTTTTCGACGCTATGGCGCGCATCAACACCATCATGATAGACCTCGACCGCGACATGTGGCAATACATCTCGATGGAATACTTCAAACAGAAAATCAAAGCCGGTGAAGTCGGTTCTTCAGCAATGCCTCACAAAGTCAACCCGATTGACTTCGAAAACTCGGAAGGCAACCTCGGAATCGCCAACGCCATTCTGCAACACCTCGCAGGCAAGCTGCCGATTTCACGTCTGCAACGCGACTTGACCGACTCTACAGTGCTCCGCAACGTGGGTGTTCCTTTGGCACACATGCTCATTGCTCTTCACAGCACATTGAAAGGCTTGGGCAAGCTGCTCCTCAACGAAGCTGCCATCAACCGCGACCTCGACAATATGTGGAATGTCGTAGCCGAAGCCATCCAGACAATCCTGCGCCGCGAAGGCTATGAAAAGCCCTATGAAACGCTGAAAGCCCTTACCCGTACAAACTCTGTGGTAAACGCTGAAAGCATCGCCAATTTCATCGACACGCTCAACGTCAGCGACGAAGTGAAAAGCGAGCTTAAAGCCATCACACCTCACAATTATACAGGATTTTAAGCACTAATTAATCCAAAAGAGACACATAGCTAAAAAGATTGTTAAAAATACGACAGGCAACAACATCTTTTTAACTATGTGTTTCTTTTTTCCAAAAAATAAGACTTATATTTGCACGTGAAAAAGTCAGGTTTCAAGCATATACTTGACGAGAAAGTCAACAATTGCAATTAACGATAACTTTAAACAACAAATAGCATATTATTCACGCCGCGAGGCTTGTTAAAAATTTAATTTTTTGAATTTATGATGGAAGTCAGCAAAAAGCCAAAAAGACCACGGATTGGAGAAAGTCAAGAGATGAATGCGGAGAACGCGCATTTCGAAAAAGTAACCTACAACCCTAATTCCACTTACAGCTCTGACCAGCAGAAGTCAGAGTCAGGTACTGCTACCGACTATAAAGAAAAAAGCTACAGCCAAAACAGCTACGGAAACAGAGGAGGTTACAACAACTACAATCGAAACAACTACAACAACCGCCAGGGCGGATACAACAACTACAATAACCGTCAGGGTGGATATAACAACTACAACAATCGTCAAGGAGGATACAACAACCGTCAACAGGGCGGATACAACCAACAGAACGATTACAACCAGCCGAACGAATACCGTCAACAAGGCGGATACAACAATTATCGCCAGGGCGGATACAACAACAATCGTCAGCAAGGCGGATACAACAACCGTCAGCAAGGCGGATATAACAATAACCGTCAACAGGGCGGATACAACAACCGTCAGCAAGGCGGATATAACAACAACCGTCAACAAGGCGGATACAACAACCGTCAGCAAGGCGGATACAACAACCGTCAACAGGGCGGATACAACAACCGTCAGCAAGGCGGATACAACAACCGTCAAGGTGGATACAACAACCGCCAGCAAGGCAACTTCAACAACAACCGTCGCGGCGGCAATTTCAACCGCCAGGGTGGACAACGCTTCACTCCGCGTCCTCAACCGGTTATCTACGATATGCCGATCATGGACCCGAACGAAGAAATCCGATTGAACAAGTTCATGGCAAATGCCGGCATCTGCTCACGCCGCGAAGCCGACGAACTGATTCAGCAAGGTCTTGTTAAGGTCAACGGTGTTGCCATCACTGAATTGGGTACAAAAATCAAACACGACGACGTTGTGGAATACAACGACAAGGTGGTTACACTTGAAAACAAGTGCTACATCCTGCTCAACAAACCGAAGGATTGCGTGACTACAAGCGACGACCCGGACGGACGTCTGACTGTTATGGATTTGGTGAAGAATGCCTGCAAGGAACGCATCTATCCGGTAGGCCGTCTTGACAGAAACACTACCGGCGTATTGCTTCTCACCAACGACGGTGACCTCGCTTCCAAGCTGACTCACCCGAAATACGTGAAGAAGAAAATCTACCAGGTTTGGACCGACAAGGACATCGCTGAAGAAGACATGCAGCGTCTGGCCGACGGCATCGAACTGGAAGACGGACCAATCCACGCCGACGCTATCAGCTATGTCAACGACCACGACAAGAATCAGGCTGGTATCGAAATCCACTCAGGCCGCAACCGTATCGTTCGCCGTATGTTCGAATCGCTCGGCTACCGCGTGACAAAACTCGACCGCGTGTACTTTGCCGGTTTGACGAAAAAGAACCTTCCGAGAGGCCGCTGGCGTTACCTCACTCAGGAAGAAGTAAACTTCTTGAAACAAGGTTCATTCGAATAGTGTGAATTAACAAAACCTAAATAATCCTCCTGCTCCGCTCCTTGCGGAGAAGGAGGTTACCATTTATAATATACTTAATATGAAAAGAACAAAAATAGCGGAAATCTGGAATCCGGAACTCCTCAACACAGACGTATGCGTGAAAGGTTGGGTTAGAACCCGCAGAGGTAACAAACACGTTCAGTTCGTTGCCCTCAACGACGGCTCGACTATCAAGAACATACAGATTGTGTTCGACATGCAGAAGTTCACGGAAGAGGAACTGAAGCCTATCACTACCGGCGCGAGCATCCATGTTGAAGGTAAGCTGGTAGAATCGCAGGGAAAAGGACAGACTGCAGAAATACAGGCAGAAACACTTGAAATCTACGGTACTGCAGATGCCAACGAATATCCGTTGCAGAAGAAAGGCCACACGCTCGAATTCTTGCGCGAAAAAGCACACTTGCGCCCGCGTACAAACACATTCGGAGCTGTGTTGCGCATTCGCCACACTTTGGCTTTTGCCATCCACAAATTCTTCAACGAACGCGGATTCTTCTACCTCAATACTCCGCTCATCACAGCCAGTGACTGCGAAGGTGCAGGAGCTATGTTCCAGGTAACTACGCTCAACCTCAACGACCTTCCTAAGACTGAAGACGGTGCAGTGGACTATTCACTGGACTTCTTCGGCAAACCGGCAAGCCTTACTGTTTCCGGACAGCTGGAAGGCGAACTCGGAGCAACAGCTCTCGGAGCCATCTACACATTCGGCCCGACATTCCGTGCTGAAAACTCCAACACTCCGCGCCACTTGTCAGAATTCTGGATGGTTGAACCGGAAGTTGCGTTCAACGACATCAACGACAACATGGAGCTGGCTGAGGATTTCATCAAATATTGTATCAACTACGCACTCGAAAATGCAGCCGACGATATCGAATTCCTTGCCAAGATGTACGACGAAGAACTTATCGACCGTCTGAAATTCGTTGTCAACAACGATTTCGTTCGCCTTACATACACAGAAGGTGTGAAAATCTTGGAAGAATCAGGCCATAAATTCGAGTTCCCGGTATTCTGGGGTGCTGACCTGCAAAGCGAACACGAACGCTACCTGGTAGAAGAGCATTTCAAGAAGCCGGTTATCCTGACCGACTATCCGAAGGAAATCAAGGCCTTCTACATGAAGCAGAACGAAGACGGAAAGACAGTACGCGCAATGGACGTACTCTTCCCGAAAATCGGCGAAATCATCGGTGGTTCAGAACGTGAAGAAAACTACGAAAAGTTGGCAAAACGCATCGAAGAACTGGGTATTCCGATGAAGGATATGTGGTGGTATCTCGACACACGCCGCTTCGGTACAGTACCTCACGCAGGTTTCGGTCTGGGCTTCGAACGCCTCATCCTGTTCGTAACAGGCATGACCAATATCCGCGACGTGATTCCTTTCCCACGTACTCCGAACAACTGCGAATTCTAATCTATCCGCATATAGAAAACCCAAACTAAACAGGTATGCCGCCCGGTCGGTGTACCTGTTTTTTTATAGACAAAAAGCCCCGGCCGCCTGATGCAACCGGGACTTCCTTCCGTCTAAATACAATTTATTTCACCGCTACTTTTTTCACCATCGACTGGCCATCGACTGTAACTTTAACAATGTAAAGTCCAGCAGACAAGCCCTCAGTTCCCGTTTCCATTCCGGAAGCGTTGAACACCTTTACAGTGTCGTAATCACCTTCCACCACGATACGGCTGTCAGTGCCATACACATTCACGCCGGCAAGTTCCACTTCTGCAACAGATGCACCTACCGTCGCAGCTTCCTTCGTTGCCGAATTCAGTACATAGCGGTCGTTGTCCGCACCGTCCCAACTATCGGAAATAAAGGCCACGATGCGAAGTTCATCAAGATTGATCGTGACTTTGTTTCCCGTCACAATCGTACCGTTACCATTGTTATATGACACGGGCACAACACCTTTGAATGTCATATCATAGCTTCCGTCCGTATTTACCTGCAAATCATCACCGCCCGCAGCTGTCAGATACAGAATCGGGAAATGGTCATGCATATAGTTCTGAGCATTTTTCTGAAAAGACGAATAATTACTGTGAGTTACAGCTACCGTTATTTTTTTGTTATCGGGAGTCACAATACAATTTCCGCTGACATTGACCGTGAGTTCACGCGTTTCTACATCATAAGAATCCGAAATCTTCAATGAAGCCAAACCGTCCTGCTGCAAGAAATCAGCAATCAGGTCACCAGTCCACTGCATGGCGTTGAAAGCATTACTTCCTAAAGCATCAAACCACATACGGTCGCCCATCGTACCCGGAGAGTAGTTCACTCCAAATTCTGCAGCAGTTTCAACACTCTCATCAATTGTAAACAAGTCGGCACGATAACCGGCATGATGATAAATACGTGCCACACGGTCCTCATAACCGACAATAGCTTCATCTATCGCTTCTTTTCCTTGGGGACTATAACCACAGAACTGGCTATAGAATTTTTCCATCAGCAATGTACGCTCTACAGCCTCCTGCTTGTCATAAGCATAAAACTTATAGCTTTCTTCCGATTGTAAAATCGGCTTGTCATTTACATGTGTCACCACATACGAGAAATCCACATCGTCCGTAATCGTAATAGCCGGCAGTGGCATGCTCATGATATTGAGTGAATTCGGACCGACAGGCGTAGAGAACTCTAATTTTTCGGTATCCGTAACACCGTTAACCGAATAGTCAACCGTCACACTCTCTACCGATCCGAATGAATTGTTTACAAATTGAATGTTAGGAATTACCTCACTACCCTTCGGCCAATATTTAAATATCGAAGAAGAAAGGAAGGTAACTGTCTCTAACTTACTTTCATCTCCACCGACCAATACCTGAATCATCGGATGACCCAAATCACTAAAATCAGGTTCAGTAGCCAAATCAATATACTCACCATTCAGATAAGCAAATGACATTTCCGTTTCAGAATCATCCAATCCGGAAGCATCGAACATCGCAGGATAACTTGACTCCTGAACATCCATTTTATAGCCGACATACAAATTCTCCGAAGCATCAATTGTCAAAGGAGCATCCAGTTTCACATAATTCCAACCCCCGGAAAGAGCATCGACTTTTTTTGAGGCCACCTCTGTCGCCGTAGCTGCAGAACTGCCCTTCATTACAAAAATCGTAACATCCGACACAGTTTCGGATACAGCAACACCGATCACAGATACTTGCAACCCGTCGTAATCAAACAATTTGTCGGTCTGCAATCCTGCAACTGCGCCAAAACTGGCCTTCTGTCCGGCTCCAAACGAATAATAACGGCCGCTTTCAACAGCATTTGTCAGCCATTTCAACTCGTCGGATTCTGATGCCTGTGCCATTTTCGACATTTCACGGGACGGCATTTCTCGGGACAACATTTTTTTGAACTCCTGACCATAAAGGCCCGTTGCAACAAAGCACAACGACAAAACTGATAGTAAAAGTTTTTTCATCGGTATAATTTATTTGTTAGTTTTTCCTCTATTTCAGCGAATAAGCCAATAACATAATTACCCTACTCCTATTATATAACAAAAGCATTAAATCATACTTGTTTAAGTTTTATGCAAAGGCTCATTCTAATGATACAAATATAGCGAAAGGCGAAAGCAGAAAACCAAACTTGATTGAGTTTTATGCTAAGCCGCATCCTATATTTTACAAATATAGAGAAATCCGATTTAAACTACAATTTTTAACTAAAAAACTTCATTTACTATAAACATTTAAATTAAAATTCAGAATTAATTCAGAATCTGACATAAAATTTGCAACGACAACTTTAATATATTACTACTATGGATACAAAACATTTGTCAAAATTGGCACTGATAGCGGGCGTTTTTACACTCTTTGCTTGCAACGAAACGGGAAATGAACCTACCATCAGCATCCTACCAGAGGCTGTTGTAAACAATTTCAACCAAATGTACCCGAATGCAACCAACATTTCTTGGGAACAAAAAGGTGAATATGCAGTGGCGTCGTTCAGCCAGCCGCAAACGAAGGCTGCCGAACACAACACGAAAGCCTGGTTTCACATGACAAGTGCGGAATGGGGAATGACTGATATGGATATTCCGTTCAATATGCTTCCACAGGCAGTTCTCTCAGCGTTCAATGAAAGCGAATATTCCAAAACGCCGTGGACACATGACGATGAAGCCGACAAAATACAGCGTAAGAACGCTGAAACACTTTATGTGATTGATGTGGAAAAAACAGAAAACGGCACTGAAACGGATATCGACCTCTACTACTCGGAAGACGGTATTCTTGTAAAAACCGTGGTTGATGCTGAAAAGGACAATGACTACGAAAACATGCTGCCGCAAACTCCGACATCGGGAATAGATGCATGGCTCAAGGAAAACTATTCGGAAGCACGTATCATCGACATTGACAAGGAAGACGGTTTGACGGAAGTGGAAATCATCGACAACCGCTTGGTTCGCGAAATTCTGTTTACGGCTTCCGGCGAATGGCTGTTGACAAAAACAGAGTTACATGCATCCAATGTTCCGGCGTTGGTGATGGACGCTCTGAAAGCCACGGAGCAGTTTGCAAAATATCCAAAAATTGACGACATCGACGAATACATCACCAAGGCAAACGGCACTTACTATAAATTTGAACTCGAATCAAACTACGGCAGTACGGATGTATATATTGCCGCCGACGGCAATGTCATCGACAAACCGGCACTGCCCGAAAACACTCCGTCCATCACTGTCGACAAGGTCCTTCAAGATGCTGTCGAGAAACTTTATCCGGGCGCAGTAATTGTCGGCAAGGAATATGACGACGGCTACCTTTGCCTGGAAGTACGCCACGAAGGCTATGAAAAGGAAATCCGCTTTAACGGAAAAATGGAATGGACTGGCAGCAGCTGGGATATGAATTGGACCGCTGTTCCGGAAATAATCAAAAACGCCGTCAACAACGAGTTCGCCAATGCCAAAGTGGACGACGACATTGAATATCATCATCTTCCGGCCAACAGTTTCTACGAAGTGGAAGTAGAACAGGGAGGAAAAGATTGGGTGCTGCATATCAGCGACAACGGAACCATCACCAAACGCTATGAGGACTAACCCACTACGCCCCAACTGAACACAACGGCAACCGCACTCGCGGCTGCCGTTCTTTTTTGCTTTCTTTTTTATCGGAGGCCGAATCTTGAACACTTTTTTTCTGTAACTTTGCACCGCTAAAAAAGGACTGTTCCCCGAAAGAAAGATTTGTTTTAGTTACTGCCGTATGATGGAAAAAGGAATTGAAACCACCGACAAACGTTCGCTCCGCAAGAAACTGGCAAAACTTGCGCTGCCTATCTTTATAGAAACGCTCCTGATTATGATGTTGGGAACCGTCGACACCGTAATGCTTTCGCAGCACAGCGACGAAAGTGTGGCTGCCGTAGGAGTCGTCAACCAAATCGTAATGCTCTGTTTTCTGATTTTTGAAGTCATCAACCTGGGAACATCAGTGCTTTGTTCGCAATACATCGGAGCGGGCATGAAAAAACGCATGGTGACAGTGGTTGGAATTTCGCTCATCGTAAACCTTGTGGTAGGACTGGCAGTCAGCGCCTTCCTGTTTCTCGATGCACATACCATTCTCGGCTGGATGGGTCTTAACGAACAGCTTATGCCTGACGGTCTTGCCTATATGCGCATTGTCGGTGCCTTCGCTTTTTTTCAGGCCATTTCGCTCACCGCTTCCGCTACGCTACGAGCCGCCAACAAGGCAGTCTACCCGATGGCAGTTACACTCGTTGTCAACATCATGAACATCATCGGCAACTACTCGCTGATTTTCGGTAAATTCGGACTGCCGACACTGGGAGTGGAAGGAGCCGCCATCTCTACAGCACTTAGCCGCGGAGTGGCGATGATTATCCTGCTGACCATCATGCACCGCCGACTGATTCCAAGTTTCCCGCTCTCCTATTTCCGCCCGTTCCCATGGCACGAATTCCGCAACCTGATGAAAATCGGTCTGCCCTCGGCTGGTGAACAGATTTCCTACAATTCCTCGCAGCTCATCATCACCTATTTCATCAATATGCTAGGTGTAGAAGCACTGGCTACGCGAACCTACTGCGTGAACATCATCATGTTCGTATTTCTGTTCAGTATTGCCATTGCCCAAGGTGGAGCTATCTGTATCGGCCACCTCGTCGGCGAAGGGAAAAAGCATGCGGCATACATTCTCGGAAACTATGTGATGAAAAAAGCGGCCAGCATCACGCTGCTGCTGTCCGTATGCATAGCCATCAGCGGACCGTATATTGTCAACCTGTTGACCGACAATCCGACGATCATCAGTCTATGCACCACTATTCTATGGATTGATGTCGTACTTGAAATTGGCCGTCCAATCAACATCTACGCCACCAATGCCCTGCGTGCCGCCGGCGATGTCAATTTCCCGTTCATTATCGGTGTCATTGTCATGTGGAGTGTAGCCGTGGCTTTCGGCTATGTGCTGGGCATCACGCTCGGACTCGGTATCATCGGTATGTGGTGGGCATTTGTGCTCGACGAGAATATCCGCGGCATTCTGTTTACCATCCGCTGGCGAAGCAAAAAATGGCAGACAAAAGGATTTGTCAACAACTAAAAATAACGAGCCGCCGCAACGTCATTCCAGACATTGCGGCGGCTAGGTTTATGTATCATACTGCTATCTTAGCGTGGCAAGATATTTTCTCAACGTTTTGCCCCCGTCAATCGAAGCGATGCCTTCTTCATAGATAGTCGGATGCAAAGGTTGCAGGTTTTTCAGCGTTTCCAATACGCAATAGTCGCCGGCAAGACCACAGACAATGATTTCACCGTTTTTGGGGAACGTACAGCTATCCGTAGCCGTATGAGCCACTATCCCGTCTGCGGTTTCTTCCAGACGAGAAAACGCACCGTATTCCTCTTCTTCATCCCGTTCACCCTTACGCACTACCTGATACGGCATGCCGCGACGTTCTACGACCGCCAACATATCGGGATGGATTTCCGACCCGCGCTCGCCCTGAACGCAATGCACCGGCCACGGGCCTCCGTTTTCACGAAACGAGCAGTGACGGCGTGAATGCCAGTCGACCGTAAACACCACCTTGTCGAAACTTTCCGTTTCAAGCAAACGCAGCACCCCTTCGGCCACCTTATCCGCACCCGGCACCTGCAACGGCGCCCCTTCTTCGTAAAAATCACGTTGAAAATCAACGATTACCAAAGTCTTAGTCATTGTATTCTGTTCTGTCTTTATGTTCCTTTTCGTATATCTCCTGAGCATAACGCACGACAACAGGTAATGCCCTGCATATCATCAGGTCGTTCTCTTTCATACCGCCACCCAATTCTTCATACGGACAAATGGCATGGTGAACGAAATAAAGATTTTTCAAATTACTCTTATATTTTCCGCGGCTATCCATGTCAAGTTCTTCCAGCTTTTTCTGCTCTTCCGCATTCATCGCCCGAAAGCCTAACAAAAGTTTCTCCATCATCCAGCGATTGTGTTCCACACGAGCCATCTGTTGCAAGTCATGCTCGGCAATACTCGTTGCATGCTTGAAGTCAAGGCGGAACGAACGTTCTTTTATTCCTATCGACTGTGCATTATAAGTGTTCGACCACTGCAAAGCTACATCCAGTCCCTTCCACTTCGCCACAACATCATCCCAACTCGAGAAAAACGACAATTCACAACAGTTGTTGGCATAATAATAGTCGTAAACATAGTTTACCAACTGCGCCTGAATTTGAGTCAAACGGTTAAGCGTATAGCAGTTCTCCATCATGCCGAACGGATAGACATGGGAAAATTTACGATAATTCTTGTCATCGTCTTTCCGCAAAAGTGTAAGCAATGAGTCGGAAGCTTCCTGACGGACAAATACAGGTATATTGTTCCGATAGATAATTTCAGGCAAATACAGACCGGCAGCAATCGCATCCGGCGGACAGTTCAAACATACAGCTACCGTCAGCAACTGGTTGTCGCTGTCGGCTGCCCATTTCTCCAGCAGACGGCGCACGGCAGGTTGCTCCACACAGCCTTTCACAAAACCGAAATCAATGTCGAGAAAATCCCGACCGTTTTTCCGGCTTCGGCGTTCCATGTCGTCAGCACCAGATTCCGCATCATAATAACGATAGCTGTTTATATCGAAATACCCCTCATAACGGCCTTGGAAATAGTTGATTTCCTCATCCATATTCTTATCGATAAAAGTAATGCGGGTTTTCAACCGGTTATCTCTAACAAAGTTGGGGAAATGCAACAGATGCGCCGCCTGCACGCCAAGTGCCACACCCATACGACTCATGCCGACAATGACAAGATGCACCACCTTGTCACTTGCTTCGTCAATGACTTCGCGGTCAAGCAATGGCAGTTCCACTTTCACATTCTTTTTCGGATCATCGTTATTCTCACGATAGTAGCAATGGTCTACCACAATACGCTTCGCCCACTCCTCATAAAAATTTATCGGATTGAACTCCAAATGCCATCGTAATGTCAATCACTTGAAAAGGTGTGAAAGTCGACTGATAGTCAAACATCACACAGCAGGGAATAGGTTTGACAACCTTATTTCTCAACCGTTGGGAATTCACTTTATAGATACGGCGCATGCAGTCGATGTTCATCGAATCGTGGTCGCTTTCGTCAGCTTCGCCAACAATGTAAATTTCATGAGCTTTCCAAATCGACAGATTCTCCAAATCTTCCTGTGCATTACGCCGCCCGTGAATAATGACAATACGCTGACCGTCGGCATCCGATACGTCGGTCATAATCCGCCGCCTGACATCAACGGCTGGATTCATCGTCTGCACCAATATATAGCGATGCTTGTGGCGTTTGTCCATGCACAGCTGACGTATCAATGAAAGCACCACAAAATCAAAACCAATGATGACAAGGTGGTCTTTCATTGGATAAACCACTTCCCCATTCCGGAAACGTTCCACCCGGCGCTCCAACAAATTGGATACCACCGAAACAAGAACACCGCCGAAAAACACGACACCGCACAAAGAAAAAAGAAAAGCAAAGAGCTGCCACTGCGTAGGAACATTAATCAAATTTCCCGTGTCAATAAACACATTCCATAACAGATAGAGTCGTGACATTGACGGCTCATCGCCAACCGCCGAGGTACTTTCCTCAATAATGGTTCCACCCAACGGCAACAACCAACTAAAGATAGCACCTAAAAAGAACAGTATGGCAACACCGCTTGTCAACCACAACAACTGCTTGCGGCCTTTACCGGAAAAAGAACGGTCGAAATGAAATATGAGCTTATAAAACAGATTCATACTCCACCACTAATTTTATTTATCAGCATTTTTCGCCAATTCTTTTTCCAACTGTTTTTGACGATAGTCGAGGTACTTGTGATAAACCGTATCTTTCAATTTTTGGTCGAAATCAAAAATCTTTTCGTCAAACGTTGCTTTCATTTTCGATAAACGTAGCAAAACGAAGAGGCAACTCAAATCCACCACAACCGAGACAGCAACTCCTACCAAAATTCGCCATAAGTCGAAATCGCTGTACAACACAATTCCCCAACCAACAAGAGTACAGACAAAAACGGCTGCCGTCACCCATAGCACAAAGTGAAATGATTTGTCAAACGGATTTTCTTTCGATTCACAGCGATTTGTTAAGAAATTTTCTGCCCACTCACTGAAATTTTTAATCTTATTTTCTGTGTTATCCATAGCGTTATAAATAATTTTATGACTACTTATTTTTCTATCTTAAACCCTAATTTCAGGATTAGTTTCAACGTTTCCACCGATGTATTGCGGTCATATTCCTTTTCCGTTTCCGGCAGGTCGTCATACGCCACAAGACAAGGATGCTGCTTGGCAGCATCGTTGCGTACCGGACCATAGGTCCAGCCTTCTTTCATGCGGCCCTCAGCCCACACCTCATGCACGTTGCGAGCCATCTGCTCGATAAGTTCGGTCAATTCCGCCGGCAACTCCACATTGGATGTGTCAAGCGGTTTGGGTATATATTCTCCTGTCATATCTTCTATGCATTTATCAATGCTCTAAGATACAACAAAATATTTTAACAGATGTAGATTGGAAGGATTATAATTCTTTTTTGGATGTTTTTCCTTCTACAAAGCGGCGGGAAAGCCATTTGCGGATCGGCTCGTCGTAGAATTTCAGGCAGAGCCATGCACACACCACAAATCCGATAAACAATATTACGGCTACCGGCCAAACCTGAGAAAACGCCAGTCCGTTTGTCCATACCCAGGAATAGAACAGATAAAGCACTGGATAATGTATCAGATAAACGGGATAGGAAATGTCGCCCATAAACTTGCAGATACGCGATGTATAGCTGTCTGTAGCCTTTCCCGATGCACCGATATGCACCAATAGCGGGAAGATGATAATGACACAGACGGCATCATAGATTCCATTCGTAAGTTTAGTACCGACATAAGGAACGGAAAGAAGAGCTATCACCGCCAACGAGCATATCCAAAACGCACCTCGCACAGGACGTGGCTTGAAATTACGCGACATCAACAAACCGACAGAAAAAGCAAACAGCAAACGGAGAAAACCACCCGGCAGATTGTTGCCCGACAACGACCATCCCACACCCAAATGTCCAAAACCCGACATATCGGTCACGGCAAAGGCAGCCAACAATGCTCCTGCCACCACTACCAGCACGCGCATGGCCGGAGTAGACAGACGGCGTAACACAAAAGCATACAGCAAATTGCCGATATACTCAAAAAACAACGACCAGCTCGGGCCATTCAGTGGAAACATCTCTCCGTTACCACGTACTTCCGGACCGCTTCCGGGCAAAGCCGGCAACAAGAACAGATGAAGCAGCAGTGCCACCATCAGCATCGACACGGCAACCGGCGAACCGTCCCACTTTTCACACCCCTGCAAACAGAATGTCAAAGCGCCCAACACTGCGCCAAGCACGACCATCGGATGCAGGCGCACCAGTCGCCGCTTGATGAAATTACCGGTAGTGAGCGTAGTTTTCCATCGGTCATCATAGGCATAGCCAACCACAAACCCCGAAAGGATAAAGAAAAAATCGACGGCAAGATAACCGTGATTGAAATTCTGGTCGAAAGGACTCGTACAGAACCCTTCGAAAATATGATACCAGATAACGACGAGCGCAGCCACTCCGCGCAGTCCGTCGAGCAGTTCGTAATGAGGTTTGGAATCGGAAAAAGCCGATGATGATTTTGCTTGCATTATACTCCTGTTTTTCGTAAATCAGGGGCAAAAATAGGCAATATCCAACGGCTAAAATTTGTCCTACATCAAAAAAGGCACGATAGGCACCTTCACTTTTGGCTACGAATACGGCTTAGTGTAGGCAAGGTAACACCCACGTAAGAGGCAATAAACCCCAATTGTGCACGCTGACACACTTCCGGGAACTGCTCCTGAAACTGTTCGTAGCGTTCTTTGGCGGGTAAGGTGAGCCGCTCTTTGTGCGAACGGTGCAATCGGCGGTATTCTATCTGATGAATGACCCTACCCCAGTTTGCCAGTTCAAGGTTTGTTTCAAACAGGTGGAGCAAGTCCGTCAGCAGAATCCGATAGGCCACCACATCCTCAAGCGTCTCCACAAATTCTTCGCTTTCCTTATTGAAATAAAGTTCGTCCATGCTGAACACGATACCGCCTTCAGTAGAAAATGAAGTAGTGATTTCTTCGCCATTGACCAGCCAGAACGAGCGGGTCATGCCCTGTTCCAGAAAATAGGCATACTTGCAGAATCGTCCGGCACTGACGAGTAATGTCCGCTTCGGGAAACGGCACAGTTCCACTTTCTCCAACAGCAAACGGACAGCATCGTCAGACAACGGATACTGCGAACGCATTTTTGCGATGACTGTTTTCATTGTCGACTCCTTCCCATCACCAGTCACCGGAAGCACCTCCACCACCGGTCATACCGCCACCAAAGCTACCACCGCCAAAACCACCGAAACCGTCTCCGCCGCGACCGCCTCCAAATCCACCGATAAACGGAACAATAACAGGCGCCTCATCCTTTGGAACTACATAAGTGAGATTGGTCATGTTTCCGCAGTTACGGCATTTGAACGTTTTCACTCCGCGACCTTCACGATAAGCCGTCGACGACTGAATCAGACGGTCGGCCACCAGCATGCTCGCCTTGGCATGACACACCGGACATTCCTGGAACGGAGTATTGCGGTTGATGAACGGGAACACATCCACTTCACCACATTTCTTACACAGCCACACATCATAATCCACGGAATTGAGCCGTTCTTCCATATCCTGCGCAGGAGTAAGATATTTATTGTCTTCCGCTTCCGAAAGCTTGTGCATCTTTGCCTTGCAGTTGGGGCACACACGCTTTTTGTTGCGGCAACGGTAAAGCAACAGGCGCAACAGCCCGTAAGCAAAAACGCCGGCTCCCAATGAAAGGAACGTAACCACCAACAGCGGCAGGTCGAATTGCTTCAGACGGTAATAACGCTCATAGGCATCCTTCTTTGCCATCGATATCGAGGAAAACAGCACGAACAAAAATGCCAGCACTCCCAACAGAACGGCAAACTGGGAATATACCTTCCATGACATTCCCGTTTTCTTTCCCGCAGCGGCATCGTTGGCATACTTTGACTGCAACTCCTCAATGGCACCGGGAGTCGTAACAATGCTGTGAATTTGAGCCACGGCGTTAATCATGCCGGTATCATAGTCACCCTTTTTGAACGATGGTGCCATCACATCGCGGATAATTCGTCCGCAAATCACGTCCGGCAGCAGCCCTTCAGCTCCGTAACCCGTACGCAATACGGCTTTTCGCTGACCTTCCACAACAAGAATCAGCAAACCGTTGCTGGTGTCTTTCTTACCGATGCCCCAGTATTCAAAAAGCCGCGTGGCAAAATCGTTGATTTCAGCATCACCAATTGACCGAACAACAACCGCAACAACTTCCGCCGACGACTGCGCCCAAATATCAGCCAACTGGGCATTCAGTTGTCCGACGGCTTCCTGCGAAAGGATTCCGTCGGGATTGGTCACATACTGCGTTTTGTCGGCCACGTGCACATTTGGAATCTGCTCCACCGTATAGTCGACAGCACCTGCGGACAAACCCGCAACAAACAAGACAAGGGATACAAGAATATATCGTAGCATAAGAAATAATTTTAAAGGTTAAACAGCCGGCAGGCTCAATCCGTTGAGCTTGCGGAAAAGGTCGAGGGCATAAACGTCGGTCATGCCGGAAATATGGTCGAGCACCGACTGGATTTTGCCATAGAGCGTCGGGCTCGCCGTGTCGTACTGGCTCGGAACACGGCTCAACAGCAATTGAGAATAGTTCTTTTCAGGATGAAGCACCGCATCGAGCAGACGGTCGAGCAGGAAAGTGATAATCTGATTACCTGCCAACTCAATGTCGACAACATCCGACGAATTGTAAATCTTGTCCCATGCCGTTTTCGAGCAACGCTGGTAGCCTTCCAGCGGTAATGAAGAAATATGGTCAATCAGACAGCCGTCGAATTCTCCCGACAAAATGGCATCCTCATTCTCCACAAACACACGGGCACATTCTCCCACCAGTTCACCGATAACACAAGAGCGCATATAGGCCACCTTCTCATTGTTGTCGGCAATCATATCAATGACGCGCTGCATCTTCTGCTTCTTTTCATCGGAAAAGAAACTGAAAAACAGTTCCGTCACGTTGCGGCTGGTCAGAATCTTCAGTTTGTGGGCATCCTCGATGTCCATCACCTGATAGCAGATATCGTCGGCCGCTTCCATCAGATAGACGAGCGGATGGCGCGCATATACCCCGGGGCGCTTTTCAATCATTCCCAATTCATCGGCCACCGTACGGAAGCATTCCGCTTCCGAAAGGAAAAAGCCGAACTTGCCCTTTTTCACGGAATCAATCGAACGGTAAGGATACTTCACGATAGCAGCAAGCGAAGAATAAGTCATCGCCAACCCACCCTCTCGACGTCCGCGAAACTGATGAGCGAGCAGACGGAAAGAATTGGCGTTGCCGTCGAAATTCACCAGGTCGCTCCATTCCTCTTCTGTGAGGCGGTCCTTAATGGCGAGTCCGCGTCCTTCGGAAAAATAGGTGGCAATGGTGCGTTCTCCCGAATGTCCGAACGGAGGATTACCCAAATCATGGGCAAGACAGGCAGCACCCACGATTTCCACCATGTGCGGTAACCGCTCTTCCGCCGGAGTGCCCTTATAGCGCGGCAACAGCTGCATCGACACCTCGTTGGCCAACGAGCGTCCTACACTCGACACCTCCAAACTATGCGTCAGACGGTTGTGCACAAAAATGCTACCCGGCAACGGAAACACCTGTGTCTTGTTCTGCAACCGCCGGAACGGAGATGAAAACACCAGACGGTCGAAGTCGCGCTGAAAATCGCTGCGCGACTGAATCGTACCGCTACGATAGCGTTCCATTCCCAAACGCTTATTGCAAATAAGCCGTTCCCAGCTCATCTTTTTAGCCTCGTTCATCATGTTTTTCTTTACTGATTTTACAAAGATAGTGCAAGGCGAGCGCAGAGGCCAGCGAAAACGCAGTTTTCAGCCAAGACTATGCAGAGCCGCATCCTATCTTCTACAAAGATAAAAAAAGACAAGCAGAGAATAAAACCGTCAGCCAGTTATAATTCAACAAAAACTTTGAAAAGCCAACTAATTTTTCTAAATTTGAGTAATATAAAATTCTGCTAACCAACATTTAGAAGCGATATGGCATCAGGCAATGTTTTAAGCGAATCGGAAATTAAGGCTATTATCGACCAATTGTTCGCAACAATTGGCATTCGCATGAACGTTTCTACCCCAATACCAACAGAAAGGCCGAATAATTTCAACTTCCTTTCGTACTGCAATATCATCACGCAGCAGCTCGAATTGCCCATTCGGGTAATTCCTGATTTCAGCTCCAGTTTTCAAACCTCCGGATTGACGAAAAACAATGCCAACAGCGTTTCGGAAGTCAGTGCCCAAATTTGCGTTCCGTCCGATTTGCCTTGGTATGGCACACCGTCGATGGTTGGTTTTCCCATAAAAATATATGTGGGTTCTTTAGAGCATCAGACTCCCGAAAAACTGCTGACACAATTGAGTCACGAATTTTCGCACATTTACCTGCACAGCCGCAAAGACCCGCAAAAAGACAGCGAATATGCTACAGACATCTGTGCCCTTATGATGGGATTCGTACCTTTCTGGAAAAAAGGAAGGACTTCAACCCACCAAAACTATATCACGACATTCGGCTACCTAAGCGACAACGAGTACCACTATGCCGTCAACTACATCAACCAGCTTCGTGAACCGTTGTTCTATCTTCGTCTGTCGCTGAAACGTAAAATTAAAGATATTCAAGAAGCGACAGGTACCGCTCAACAGTGCCTGACACAACTGTTCGAACTCTTTGACTTCCACTACCGCCATCCCGACAGATGCAGAATAAAGAATACCGACGGCTTTCTGTTCAGCCAACTGTCGCAACCTCACTACCGAAACGAAAAAGAAGAATTCATCGAGTCCTACAAGAAATCGGCCAATGACATTATTCACGAATTGAACAGCAACCGGGTATATTCCAAAAACTCGGAAGCCCGTCTAACTGAACTGGAGAAACGTTTGGACAACATTTTGCAAAACATCACCAGTTGCAAAAACGAGCTCGAGAAAAACGTTCAAACCATTAAGGACAATATCGACATTGAATTTTATCGGAACGATTTCATTAAGAAAAGTTCCCTTCTAACAAAAGCTCATGGTCTTCTCGAAAAAGCCATTCATGAGATTCAAGAAAAATTGAATGAACTTCAGCTCATGGCTTCATTTTTTGCAAATAACAAAGCAAAGCATCCGACAGAAAGCCTGCCGGCTGAAATCCGACAACTGGTCAACGGTTCATTTGACAACGAATTTCAATCATATATACGGCAATTCCGCGCCTGCCAGGAGGAACTCACCAAAAACACGGACGGTGTAGATTGGTACAACTACAGCGAAACGGCCATGGAGAAAAGCTATCAGCAGGCCACAACGATGCTGCAACACAAAGAATCCTACCTGAAACGGATTTCCGACCTTAAGAAAACAGCAAAAGACAACTTGTCGGTAACGGAACGGCTCAGCTTGTTTATCAAGAAAACGAACAAGTAAACGACATCAGTTCCCTACCATTGTAATCGTCTTGTCGACAACGGCAGGACACATCTCTTCTGTCAATTCGCAACAAATAAACAACCCACATAAACGCAACAAGAGGCGCACCGTTCGGTACGCCTCTTGCGTTGATATTGAGTTTTAATTCAAATCAGATTCGAATTATTTACCACCCTTAGCCAACTTTTCTTTCAAAGCAGCCAATTCAGAGATGTCACCCAGAGTAGTTTTTTCGATAGTCGGAGTAACTACTGTTTCTTCGCTCTTGTTAGCTTTCTTTGCAGCTTTCTTAGCTTCTGCCTTTTCAGCTTTAGCTTCATCTTCGAAGATGCGGCTGTGAGAAAGGATGATGCGTTTTGATTCCTTGTTGAATTCGATTACCTTGAAGTTGAGTTTTTCGTCAACTTGAGCTTGAGTACCGTCTTCTTTTACAAGGTGTTTCGGAGTTGCGAAACCTTCAACGCCATAAGGCAATGCGATTACAGCACCCTTTTCTACCATTTCGATGATAGTACCTTCGTGAACGCTACCTACTGTAAATACAGTTTCGAATACATCCCAAGGATTTTCTTCCAATTGCTTGTGGCCGAGGCTCAAGCGACGGTTTTCCTTGTCGATTTCCAAAACTTGAACGTCGATGTCAGCACCAATCTGAGTGAATTCGCTCGGGTGTTTGATTTTCTTAGTCCAAGAAAGGTCAGAGATGTGGATCAAGCCGTCAACGCCTTCTTCCAATTCAACGAATACGCCGAAGTTAGTGAAGTTGCGTACTTTAGCTGAGTGCTTAGAACCAACAGGATATTTAGCTTCGATGTTTTCCCATGGGTCAGCCTTCAATTGCTTGATACCCAAAGACATCTTACGTTCCTTGCGATCGAGAGTCAAGATAACTGCTTCTACTTCGTCGCCAACCTTCATGAAGTCCTGAGCAGAACGCAAGTGTTGTGACCAAGACATTTCAGAAACGTGGATCAAGCCTTCTACGCCCGGAGCGATTTCAACGAATGCACCGTAGTCAGCCATAACGACAACTTTACCCTTAACCTTGTCGCCAACCTTCAAGTTCGGGTCAAGAGCATCCCATGGATGAGGTTGAAGTTGCTTCAAGCCGAGAGCGATACGCTTCTTTTCGTCGTCGAAGTCAAGGATAACGACATTGAGTTTCTGGTCGAGAGATACAACTTCGTTCGGATCGTTTACGCGGCCCCATGACAAGTCTGTGATGTGGATAAGACCGTCAACACCACCGAGGTCGATGAACACACCGTAAGAAGTGATGTTCTTAACTGTACCTTCAAGAACTTGACCTTTTTCAAGTTTAGCGATGATATCTTTCTTCTGTTGTTCCAATTCAGCTTCGATAAGAGCCTTGTGAGAAACAACAACGTTCTTGTATTCTTGATTGATTTTAACCACTTTGAATTCCATTGTCTTACCAACGAATACATCGTAGTCACGGATAGGCTTAACATCGATTTGAGAACCCGGCAAGAATGCTTCGATACCGAATACGTCAACAATCATACCACCCTTAGTGCGGCACTTGATGTAACCCTTAATGATTTCGTCATTTTCAAGAGCTTCGTTAACACGATCCCAGCTGCGAGTTGCGCGAGCTTTCTTGTGAGAAAGAAGCAATTGACCTTTTTTGTCTTCCTGATTTTCGATGAACACTTCTACCTTGTCACCTACTTTCAAGTCAGGATTGTAACGGAATTCACTCATCGGAATGATACCGTCTGATTTGTAACCGATGTTTACTACAGCTTCACGCTTGTTCAATGCGATTACAGTACCTTCGATTACATCTTTGTCCTTGATAGTGTTCAAAGATTCATCGTAAGTCTTTTCCAACTCTTCACGAGTCTTGCCTGCTGCTACCTGTCCATGCTCGTAAGCATCCCAGTCGAAGTCAGCGATTGGTGAATTTTTTAATTCGCTCATTTAAATAAATTGTTAATACTAAAGTTAATTTAATAAGTTAGACATTATATTGCTATATAGTCGGCTGCAAAGTTACGACTTATTTTATTCTCACGCAACAACTTCGGTGCATTTTTCTGCTTTTTTATCATACTATCAGCGTTTCGCCTCCATCCGGGCAAGTTCGGCCACCGCCGCAGTATCGCCCGATGCGGCAGCCTTTCGAAGAAACCGTACTGCCAGTTCCTGCAAATCCGCCTCAAGGGTGTCGCGGTCGGCAAGCGTGCGGTACACCCAATAACCTGCCGGAGCATACTCATAGCGTTCTGCCATCAGCCGGGCATAGGGATAAAAATTGAAATTCCGCTCACGGCTGTAAATGCCGGCAAGTTCGCCAAACGCCGCCGTATCTCCGTCCTCTACCACCGCCAGTTTGGTCTGCTCCAACAGTACATTTCCCATTGTTTTGGGTGTGTGTTTCGTAGGAACAAAAGCAATAATACACCCCACTACGATTAACAGAATTACGCCACCGATATAACCGGCGAGATATGCCAGCACCGTTTTTTTTATCTATCATCCTTCTCTTCTATTTTCCATGATTAAACATACCGTTCTGCTACCGACGCTTTGTTTCCAGCCGTGCAAGTTCCGCCACAGCCGCAGTGTCGCCCAATGCAGCCCCCTTACGGAGAACCCAAAGGGCCACATCCCGCTGCTCCGCCTCCAGGGTGTCGCAGTCGGTCAACGTGCGGTACACCCAATAGTTCGCCGGAGCATATTCATAACGCACCGCCATCAATCGGGCATAAGGATAAAAATTGAAATCATGCCCGCGGCTGTAAATGTCCGCCAATTCGCCGAATGCCGCCGTATCACCGTTTTCCACCACCGCCAACTTCATCCGTTGCAGCGGTGTCATTTCAACAGCCTCCACCGGCACTTCCGATGCATTCTTTTTATCCTGAACATATTCGACATGGGCCATTACCACATTCATCGCGAAAAAGGTGACGATGGCACCCGTAAATACTCCTAAACAAGCGGCTATGATTGTCTTTTTCCTTGCCATGATTTGTCAATTTTGTTTTCCTGCAATATAATCCAAACCTTCCAGTTTCGTGGAATAGTAGTGTCCGTATGACAGCAAATAATAGCCATACGCACGGTCAACCACCTGTGGCCGACCGTAAACATTCGCCATTATCCAACAATAGGCCTGGCTGTTCGGATGAGCCATAAGGCCGTCGAATCTCAAGGCAAACAAGGCGGTGTCTCCCGTTTCCACCAGTTCGACATAATGGCGGCGGTTCAAATAGTCCTTACAAGGTTCCTCCCGTTTTAACGGAATGTTCTCCAGCGAATCAGCCAGCAATTTATGCCGGTAAGCATCACAGTATTTCCGGCGGTAATCGGCTTTGCGTCTGTCATCTTCCGTCTCCTCTTCCAAGTTGGAAAAGAGCCACCAATTGCCATACACCTCTGCCATCACTTCCATATAGGCTGGAAAGCCATCATTATTCTTACTCCAATAATAATCACCCACCAACCTGAACAAGGAATCATTCCCGCATTCAATAACGCCGATTTTTTCATCGACAATATCCGTACCGTAATAAGAGCCGCCCGATACCGTATCCTTTTCCTTGAATTTTTCCTGCCTTGACTTTTTTGCCACTTGGCAGACCGTGAACAGCAAAACAACCAATGCCGCCACTGTCAATGTTTCAGTTCTCCACAACATCCTTCTGTCCACATCCGAAACAAGAAGATACCCACGCTCGCACAACAGCACGAACGTCGCAACGATAATTCCGACAATGTCCCAAATGTAATTATATGCCCAGCCGTTACCCAGCAAGAAAAAAAGAAGCCCCCGACAAAATACATAATCAGGAAAGGAGTAGGCATCAGCAGTTTTTACTGAAAATCTTTTTTCATAGTACCTATTTCATTCAGGTCAACCGACCACCTCTAAGGCTATGCAAGATAAGAAAAATATTGAAACCTACAAAATAAAAAAGGTTTACGGCCAACAGATTCTTGAGATATACAATGATGAATCTGCAAACCGTAAACCGTAAACTGTAAACCAACTAAATTACTCCAAATTTCCGGAGAGCGTTGCTGATGCCGTTGTCGTCGACAGTGGTCGTCACGTAGTCGGCTTCCCGCTGCACGTCGTCGGCCGCGTTGCCCATGGCCACACCGACTCCCGCCCGACGCAACATCGGCACATCGTTTCCGCCGTCGCCGAACGCCATCGTTTCACTGATGTCAATTCCCAAACGACGGGCGATAGCTTCCGCTGCTGACCCCTTGTCGGCACCTTCAGCCGTAATATCGGTAAACGCCGGATACCAGCGGCTCGATACGCATTTTTCCGTATTCTTCATCACTTGCCGTTCTTCCTCGGCGGTAACAAACACCGTCATCTGCACAATGCCCTGACGAAGCATTTCTTCCATCGGAATATTGGTAGGCAAATCACTTACGTTCAGCATTTTCTTAAAAGTATCGACAACGTTCCGGTCAGGGTTGCGCACCAGTAAATCACGTGTGCCCACCACGATATACATCCAATTGCCGGCATCGGATGCTTCGGCCAGCGCACGCACGTCGTGTTCGCTAATCATGCGGTCGTAAACCACCGAATCACCTATATAGCAGTATGCCCCGTTCGAAGTAAGATAGCCGTCAATCAAATGGGAAATTGCGCTCAAATTATTGATTAACGCCACCGGTCGGCCGGTGGAAATGAAAATCTTCACTCCGGCAGCCTTAGCTGCTTCGAGAGCCTCGACCGTTGAAACGGGTATCTCGTGAGTATTGAAACTGACGAGCGTTCCGTCTATATCAAAAAACAAAGCTTTAATCATAGTTCTTCACATTACTTATTTGTCGCCCTTCAACTTGTTCCTGTAATAGGATGTCGACGTATAGAGTACAGCGGCAGGATTATGCCCTGTCACGCGGTCCTTCGTCACAAGAGTTGTGGCATAGGCATCGGAATATTTGTAAAACAGACTGTCGTGGCCTACGCAAAGACCGATAACCACATTCAGTTGTGTACCCGCCTGATTCAGCAAACGGGCCTGCAAAATCGGATTACACATCGCCGCTCCGATGCTTTCACACTCCTTCGGTATGCCCATCGACGATTTCGCCTTGCCGCCGGCCTTGCAGATAACGGAAAACACTTCAAAGCCGTTGTCGCGAAGGATGCGGGCAAAAATCCGCGCCTCGTTCTGCAACCCGATGCAGTTGGCTATACCAATACGGTGGTAACCCATTTTCCGGGCGAAAGTCATGATTTCCTCCACACGGGTCAGCCGACAGTAGCCTTCGTATTCCACCTCGGCAGAAGCCACCATCACCCGATGGTTCTCGCCTTCGTCATAACGCTCCACCGCCCATTGCCAGTCGGCATCGTCGAGTCCAGTAGTCAGACAAAATTCAGGATATGTGCGGTCCTTGTATTTACAGTTCTGCGTGCCGCAGTCCACGCAACTCAATTCTTTTTCCATAATGCTTTAGCCTGTCGGATGCGTTTATTTCAAGTAATTCTACTACGTATTTTTCACTATTCCGGCAACAAATGAAGCCACTTTCACCGAAATGCAGTATTTTTACACAAACAAATAACAGATATGACACCACAGCAAAACGAACGCTATAAACGCCATATTCTGCTGCCGGAAATCGGCAAAGCCGGACAGCAGCGCCTGCTCGACAGCCGTGTACTGATTGTCGGAGCGGGAGGACTCGGTTCGCCGGTAGCCCTCTATCTGGCAGCGGCAGGAGTCGGACACATCGGCATTGCCGATTTCGACACCGTGGACCTCTCCAATCTCCAACGGCAAATCATTCACACCACCCACGATATCGGCCGACCGAAAACCCTGTCGGCCCAGGAAAAAATCGCAGCACTGAATCCGGATGTGAAAGTGACGGCCATTCCGTCACGTTTCGACAGCGGTAATGCCGCTGCCATGATTGCCAACTACGACATCGTGGTCGATGCCACGGATTCGCTCGACATCAAATATCTTATCAACGATACCTGCGTGAAAGCGGGAAAGCCATTCGTTCACGGAGCCATCAACCAATACACGGGCAACGTGATGACCGTTCTGCCCGGCACGGCCTGCTACCGTTGTGTGTTTCCGCAGGCACAGTCACTGAAACCCAGTTCGGAGTACGGCGTGTTCGGAGCCATTGCCGGCATTGCCGGAACGCTTCAGGCCGCTGAAGTAATCAAATACCTCACCGGCACAGGCGAACTGCTCACCAACCGGCTGCTGTCGTTCGACGCGCGCACGATGCAGTTCTTCGTACTCGACACCGCACCGTCGCCCGCCTGCCCCAACCACCGCTAAGGGTTATTCCATTTCTATATCGTCGTATTTCTGGAAAAGGAAATCGTTGTAAGGGAAACGCTTCATGTGGATTTCCTTTGCCATTTCATACAGTTTGTTCTTCAGTTCGTCGATATTGATTTTCTGCTTGGCTGAAATGAAGATGCAGTTGTCGTTCATCTTCGCCATCCATGTCGACTTCAGTTCTTCCAGCGGAATATTCTCGCGTGTACGCGGAGTGAGATCGTCCTCGTCCTTTTTCTTATAAGTAAAGGCATCCACCTTGTTGAACACCAGAATCATCGGCTTGTCGGTAGAGTCGCACACCTCCTGCAATGTCTTGTTGACCACTTCCACCTGCTCCTCAAACTGCGGATGGGAAATGTCCACCACATGCACCAGAATGTCGGCATCGCGCACCTCGTCGAGCGTCGACTTGAACGAGTCGACCAAGTGAGTAGGCAACTTGCGGATAAAGCCGATAGTGTCGGTGAGCAGGAACGGAAGGTTGTCGATAATCACCTTGCGCACGGTCGTGTCGAGCGTAGCAAAGAGCTTGTTTTCGGCAAACACGTCCGACTTGCTCAGCAGGTTCATCAAAGTTGACTTGCCCACGTTCGTATAGCCCACCAAGGCAATACGCGTCAGTTTGCCGCGGTTCTTGCGTTGGATGGATTTCTGACGGTCGATGTCCTTCAGTTCCGCCTTCAATCGGGAAATCTTGTCGAGAATGATACGGCGGTCGGTTTCAATCTGTGTTTCACCCGGACCACGCATACCGATACCGCCTCGCTGACGCTCCAAGTGTGTCCACATTCGTGTCAGTCGCGGCAACAGATACTGGTACTGCGCCAGTTCCACCTGCGTGCGGGCCGTAGCCGTCTGCGCACGTTTGGCAAAAATATCGAGAATCAGGTTGGTGCGGTCGAGAATCTTCACCTTCAGCTCGTTCTCGATGTTCTGCACCTGTTTCGACGTCAGGTCATCGTCGAAAATCACCAGTTCAATATCGTTTTCCTCTACATATTGGCGAATTTCGTCCAACTTTCCTTTACCCACAAACGTGCGGGAATTCGGATAGTCCATACGTTGGAGAAAAGTTTTCACCGTTGTCGCACCGGCCGTTTCCGCAAGGAAAGCCAGCTCGGCAAGATACTCATTCGCCTTCGTTTCATTCTGCGTCTGTGTAATCAATCCGACCAGCACAGCACGCTCGTTTTCATATTCTATAGGTTTCTTATCAATCATACTGCAAACTTACTAAAATTCTGTAGAATAACAGAGTTAAAATCCATTTTGTTTTCAAACCAATCAATCACCCCATAAACTGTAAACTGTAAACCGAAAACTCCCCTCCCCTAACCATAATAAAAAACCTGCGGAAACATCCAAGGATGCTCCGCAGGCTTCTGTACTGTCGTTAAACAACTGTATTATTTCTTAGTGTCAACTTTTACATAACGTTCGTTAAGGCCCTTGATAATATCGGCAGTCACATCGTCCACATCACCGACATACCAGGTAGCTGCCTTGCGGAGAATCATTGAATAGCCCTTAGCCTTTGCATATTCTGCAATATATTTGTCGACAGAGTCATTCAACTGTTGCGTGTTCATCAAAAGTTCATTTTCCACCGAGCGTTGCAGATTTGCCATATAGTTCTGGGCGTCACCCTGCATTTTCTGGAGCTTCTGCTGGTCAGCATTGAAGCTGGCTTCTGTCAAATAGCCGTTGCTCTTGTACTTACGTTCGATTTCGCCGGCAAAACGTTGGATTTCATTTGCTTTCTGACGTTGTGCCGATTCCAGTTTGCTTTGTCCGCGAAGCATTGCTTCATTCACGTCCTTTGCAAAATTGTAGCCGTTCATCAACGAGTCGCCATCGACATAAGCTATCTTCAGTGTAGTCGAAGTTCCGTTGGACGCTGCTGCCGCCGGAGCCTCAGCTTCCTTCGCTCCTTGACCTGCGCATTGAGCAAACAATACAGAGATTAAAACCAGTGTAGCTGCCTTAGCAACTCTTTTAAATTTATTCATGATTGATTAAGTTTGTTAATTATTTTCCTGCTCTTCGCGTGCACAATGTATGTTCATCTTTCTCATGGCAGGATTGTCGTGCACATGTCCGGAGGGGAACTTCCCGCCCTTCACAAAAAACACTTTCACTCCCAACAACACTACGCACAGGGCGAGTATGCCAACAGAAATAATGATTGTCCACACGTCTTTATCAAATTTGACTGCAAATATATGAAAAGGGCGGTAATTTTATCGATATACTCAAATTAAATTTGTATCTTAGAGGGCGAATTAGATTGAATTTAACAATAATTTTCAAATACTCATAACTAATTTTAAATTATAAACATCTATGACTATTACAGACCTGAAACCTGAATTGATTTGGGGCATCTTCCACGAGATCACCCAAGTGCCACGTCCTTCAAAGAAGGAAGAAAAAATCCGCGAATATTTGCTGGATTTCGCAAAGAAGCATGGCATTGAGGCTAAGACCGATGCAATCGGCAACGTGGCGATGCGCGTTCCTGCCACTCCGGGCAAGGAAAACATTCCGACTGTTGTCATGCAAAGCCATATGGACATGGTTCCGAACCAGACCAAACCGGAAACACATAATTTTGAAACTGACCCGATTATGACGGAAGTGGACGGCGAATGGCTCCACTCTGCCGGCTACAAAACTACGCTGGGTGCCGACAACGGTATCGGTATGGCTGCTTCTTTGGCAGCCCTCGTCGACAAGTCGTTCGTTCACGGTCCGCTGGAAGCCCTCTTCACAGTTGACGAAGAAACAGGCTTGACCGGTGCAAAGAATCTGGGCAAGGACATGATTACAGGCGAAACTCTGCTAAACCTCGACTCTGAAGACGACGGACAGATTTTCTTGGGTTGTGCCGGCGGTATTGACACCATCAACACATTCACTTATACCCGCGAAGCTGTTCCGGCAGGATACCAGTTCTTCAAAGTTTCAATGCTTCAGTTCAAGGGCGGCCACTCCGGTGCTGATATCCACCTCGGACGTGCCAACACCAACAAATTGCTGGTTCGCTTCCTCAACGACTGCTACAAGGCCTACGGCAACATCGTCATTGCCGACATCAACGGCGGTGAGCTGCGTAACGTAATCCCGGGCAACGCTTATGCTGTCATCGGTATTCCGGCCGACAAGAAGGAAGACCTCCGCACACGCCTCAACCACTTCGCCGCTACTATCGAAGAAGAATACAAGGGCATCGAAGGCAACCAGATTATCAAACTCGAATCGGCTGAAACTCCGGAATACGTTATCGACGGCGACACTGCAAAACGCATCGTTCTCGCCATCCACTCTTGTCCGAATGCCGTTATTGCCATGAGCAAGAGCATCGAAGGCATGGTCAGCACTTCTACCAACCTTGCATTGATCCGCATGAACCGCGAAAAGAACGAAGTGGTTGTCACTACTTCTCAACGCAGCGAAGAGGAATCACGCAAATTCGACATCGGCAGCCAGATTGTGGCTCACTTCACATTGGCAGGTGCAAAAGTAGAACAAGGCGACGGTTATCCGGGCTGGACTCCGAACATGGATTCAAAGATTTTGAAGGTGGCTGTGAAGGCCTACGAAGACCTCTACGGCGTAACCCCTATCTGCACATCACTCCACGCCGGTTTGGAATGCGGTAACTTCTTGGTAAACAACCCGAAACTTGACATGATTTCTTTCGGTCCGACTTTGCGCGACGTTCACACTCCGAAGGAATCCATGCACATCCCGGCTGTTGAAAAATTCTGGAACCACTTGGTGAAGATTTTGGAAATGGTGGCTGAAAAATAACCGCTTTTTCCCACACACTGAATATCTGCAACCGGGAGTGTGGCCCTGCTTCAGCAGGGCACCGCTTCCGGTTGTGTTATTATATAGGTATATGAAAAACATCATTCTCATCGGAACACTGGCATTGGCGGCCCTGCATACACCCGCTCTCTGTGCACAGGAACTTGAGTTTCCACATTCCTGGGTATTGCCGGGCGACTCACTGATAATCAATATTCCCGACTTTGCCGACATCTATCCACGCTCTCTCCGGCTGACCGAAGAGGACTATCAGCGTGTGGCTGAAGAAATGGGCATTGATGTAGCCACCATGAAGGCAGTGGTGGAAATTGAGGCAGGCAGCAGCCATAAGGGATTTGTAGAAAAAGGCATTCCGATTGTGAATTTCGATGCTTCCATTTTCCGCAGCCGGATGCGAAAGGCCGGGAAAAGCTATGCAAAATATTCGAAATCCATTGCCTTCCAACGCCCCAACACCCGAAAATACGGCAGTTTTGGAGCGGCACAATGGGCACGGCTGGAAAGCGCCCGACAAATTGACTGGCAAATCGCCGAAGAATCGACATTTTGGGGAATGTTTCAGATTGGAGGCTTCAACTACCAACGCTGCGGCTGCAAGACATTGGAAGAATTTGTGGAACGGATGTGCCGGTCGGAAGCAGAACAGCTCGAACTGTTTGCGCAGTTCTGCATTAACGGCGACCTGGTGAAATACCTGAGAGAAAAGAATTGGGCACAATTTGCCTACCACTACAACGGTCCGGGTTACCGCCGGCAGAACTACCATGTACGGCTGAAAAACGCCTATCGAAAACACGCCCGATAGCAAAATTCAGGGCAAATACCGACCGAAAAACAAAAAAAATTGCTTTCCACCTGCAAATTTTTCCTGTTTTATTTGCATATATCATTTTTTCATTATAATTTTGTAACGATTTCAAAAACGAAATAATCACAGAAATGACAAGAGAAGCAATAAAGAGGTTAGAAGCCCACAATATCCGGCCGTCGGCACAGCGGATTTCCATCATGGAATATCTGCTTACCCACAGAACCCATCCAACTGTGGACACTATCTACAATGATCTTGTCGAGAAAATGCCGACACTCTCCAAAACGACCATCTACAACACACTGAAGTTGTTGGAAGAACAAAAGGCCATCATGGAGTTGACTATCGACAAAAAGACCGCCCACTACGACGGCATGACGATGCCCCATTCGCACTTCATGTGCAAGAAATGCGGAAAAATCATCGACATTCCACTTCCAGAAATGGATTGTGAACAAAAAGACTGTGATTTTGTTGTAGATGAAGCGGAGGTTTACTACCGCGGCTACTGCAAAGACTGCATGGAATCAGAAAATCAGTAGAACAAAATAATTAACAAAAATATTAACGAATTAAATCCTTAAGAATTATGGCAAAGAAATTTATCTGCACAGTTTGCGGTTATGTACATGAAGGTGATGCTGCTCCGGAAAAATGCCCACAATGCGGTGTTCCAGCAAGCAAGTTCAAAGAATTGGTTGAATCTGAAGCTCTTCAGTTTGTAACTGAACACGTTATCGGTGTAGCTAAGGGTTGCGACGATGAAATGATCAAAGACCTCAACGCACACTTCAACGGCGAATGTACTGAAGTTGGTATGTACTTGGCAATGTCTCGCCAGGCTGATCGCGAAGGCTATCCTGAAATCGCAGAAGCTTACAAACGCTACGCTTGGGAAGAAGCTGAACACGCTGCTAAGTTCGCTGAATTGCTCGGCGACATGGTTTGGGACACTAAGACAAACCTCGAAAAGCGTATGGCAGCTGAAGCAGGTGCTAACGCTGACAAGATGCGCATCGCTAAACGTGCTAAAGAATTGAATTTGGACGCTATCCACGATACAGTTCACGAAATGGCTAAGGACGAAGCTCGTCACGGACAAGGCTTCGAAGGTCTTTACAACCGTTTCTTCAAGAAATAATCGTCCTTGAAAAAACACGAAACCCCGATTGTGACTGACACAATCGGGGTTTTATTTTTTATCTTCTACACAGCACTGCCACAAATCAAAGACAAAGCCCAAACGCCATTATTTCAAAATGCCTTCCAACGAAAGGAGAAAGCGTTTGCGGTCGAGGCCGCAGGAGAAACCGGTCAGGCTGCCGTCAGCGCCCACAACCCGATGACAGGGCACCAGTATCGGCAATGGATTTCGTCCGCAGGCTCCACCCACAGCACGCACGGCTTTCGGACAGCCAATCATGTGGGCAATCTGCCCATAGGTTCGTGTCTCACCATAGGGAATGGTCAGCAACGCCTTCCACACTTCCTGCTGAAAGAGCGTGCCTTCTGCCCGCAACGGCACCAGAGAGAAATCAGGCTGTCCGCCACAAAAATACTCGTCCAGCAAGCCACACACCTGCTCCAACAACGGACTCCCGTCACCAATCTCACATCCCGTTGGCGGTGTAAAATCTATCGAAACGACAGCTCCGTCAGCTTCCGTTACATAAATTTTTCCTATCGGAGAATCACAACACCTGGTTTTCATTTTTTTCAATCGTTGGAATTTTACAGACTCCGCCCTACTCGCATTCCGTTTTCATGTAATGGTGTGCCGCATGACATTCGTGCAACGTATGGTCGACTACCCAGTGACGGTTCGACATTTCGGAAATCACATTCATTTCATGCGAAACAAGAAGCACGGTGGCTGATTTGGCTATATCTTCCACTATACGGTAAATCTGTTCTACAAAACGACGGTCGACATACGACAGCGGTTCGTCGAGCACAACAATTTCGGGGTCGGCAATCACGGCACGTCCCAACAGCGTACGCTGCAACTGTCCGCCGGAAAGCGTTCCGATAGGCTGACGGCGCAACTGTTCGATGCCCATTGTTTGTAATGTATTCTCAATTTTTTCCTGCACCTCCGCCGTGTAGCGCCCCCGCCAGTTCTTGCGGATGCCAAACAGTCCCGAAGCCACCACTTCCTCCACCGAAATGGGAAAACGGCTGTCAATGTTGCTTTTTTGCGGCAGATAGCCGAAACGCAGTCGGTCGGTCTCCACACCCTCGGAATAGTAGCTGACACGCCCTTCCGTCGGAACCACCAGCCGCAACAGCGTTTTCAGCAGCGTACTTTTACCGCCGCCGTTCGGCCCGGTAATCGCCACGAAGTCACCCTTGGCCACTTCCAGCGAGATATCGTCAAGCACTCTCCCGTTTCCGTAATCCATAGAGAGATGCTCACCGCGAATCAGTATGTCATTTTGTGAGTGCATCGGCAATATGGCGCATTTCTTTCTCCCAGTCATAACCGAGAGGATTGATTTCTACAAGTTTCGTTCCGAGCTGACTGTTGATGGTTTCCACCTGCGAAGTGCCGGTTTCCTTCTGATAGAGAAAAACCCGTGCGCCCCGCTTTTTCGCATAGCTCACGCGCTCTTCCAGATACTTGATAGGCGCTTCCTTTCCGTTGTATTCCATACTGATTTGCTCCAAGCCATAGTCATGGGCAAAATAGCTCAACGCCGGATGCCAGACAATAAAGGCAGAACCGCGCAGACTGTCCAACTGTTCGGAAAACTGCTCGTGAAGTGCCACCAGTTCCTGGTCGAAACGACGGTAGTTTTCTTTATAATATGCCTCGTTTTTAGGGTCAAGGGCCACAACGGCATCATACATATTCCGGGCAATCACCCGTACATTCGGCACGGATGTCCACACATGAGGGTCAGCCTCGGGGTGACCGTTATGAGAATGATGCTCGTCAACGAAAAGTTCCAGACCGTCGGAAGTGTCAAACATCTTGATAGTCGGATTAAACTGCTTCACCTTTCCCTTAATGGCCGACTCAAAACCGAGATTGCCCATAAAGAAGTAGGCCGTGCTTTTTTCCAGCAGCATCATGCTCGACATCGCCGGGTCGTAGTTTTCAGGACTGCTTCCCTTGGAAAGCATGCACGTCACCTGAAACTTGTCGCCGGTAATCTTTTCCAAAAAATATTTCTGCGGCAGGATGCTCACCGTGATAGTGGCCGCTTCAACGGCCTGTCGCTTCGTACAACCGCCTACCGTTAATATCAGTGATAAAAGAACTGCAAAAAGGGCTACCTTTTTCATATACTCGTCAATTACGATTTGATTTCTATTTTATACAAAGATAAATAATCCATTTGATTTCGGAAAAAATATTTTCCGTTCCGGCCTTTTTGCCTTACCTTTATGCTTGAATCAATATTCCGTTATTCTATGAAAATACTCCCTGCATTACTTTTAGCCACGGCAGCCTGCTGTGTTTCGGCATCGGCTGCGGAAAACAAAGCAACATTCGTCATTCTGCCCGACACGCAAACCTATTTCGAACAGTGTCCGGAGGTATTGGAATCACAAATCGACTGGATTGTAGAAAACCATAACGACATTGACGCCGTGCTTCAAGTCGGCGACCTTACACAGGAAAACTATCCGGCAGAATGGTATCTTGCCCGCAAAATGATGGCGCGCATCGACAGCGTCGGCCTGCCCCTGTCGCTCAACTTGGGCAACCATGACATCGGAAGCCGTCCGTTCCAATATTCCGACACCTATAAAACGGATGTGGCCAACCACTATTTTCCGCTCAGCGAGCGTGCCGAAAAGCCCTATTGGGGAGGAAATCTTCATGAAGGCCGTATCGATGCCCACTACATCGACGTGAATGCAGGCGGAGCCAACTGGAAAATCATCAGCCTGCCGTTCGGACCGACCGACAAGGAACTGGAATGGGCCGGACAAATTGCCGACAAATATCCCGACAGCTATATTGTGCTGAACACGCATGCCTATCTATACTGCGACAGCACGCTGATTGACGGAAAGGACTCCTGGAAACCGACCAACTACGGATATGCCAACGACTCGCTACGCGGACGCCCCAATGACGGCGACGGCATTTGGGAAAAATTCGTATCACGCCACAAAAATGTGATTGCCGTATTCTGCGGACATATTCTTAAAACCGGAGTCGGCACCCGTGTAGGCAAAGGCGTGAACGGAAACGCGGTCTACGAAATGCTTGCCAATTTCCAACGTGGTGTGACAGGTTCCAAAATGGGCGGAGAAGGCTATCTCCGCATCGCTACGTTCCATTTCGACACGAAGGAACTGGAAGTGAAAACTTATTCGCCATGGCTCAAACGTTACCACGAATCGCCTGCCCACAATTTTATTTTCAAAAATGTAGCATATCCCCAATACATTACACATGAATAATTACGACAACAGCCAGGTGCGCCGTCAAGACCGTCTTTTGGACGAAGAACGCGCAGAGGAACTGCTGGCGGAAGCCGAATACGGTATTCTTTCGATGGTGGAACAGCGCGACGGCAAGACCGCCGGCTATGGAATTCCCATCAACTTTATATGGGACGGCGGAACGGCTGTCTACATACACTGTGCACCGGACGGGCACAAACTAAAATGCCTCGACAGTTGTGCCGAGGTATCGCTGACCGTTGTTGGACGCACCAACGTCGTGCCGAACAAGTTTACGACGGGATATGAAAGTATCGTCGTGAGAGGCCGCATCGAGCGCGGACTTCCTGCCGAAGAACGCCACCATGCACTTGAGCTGCTGCTCGACAAGTTTTCACCCAACGATAAGGCCGTCGGACTGAAATATGCTGAAAAATCATTCTACCGCACCGAAATACTGAAGCTTCATATCCAAAGCATTTCCGGCAAGGCAAAACACGTGCAATAAAAAGTGGCGGAACTTTATTCCGCCACTCCATATACCTCACGCTTGATGCGCCTTATCTTTTCATCGTTTTCTCCGTCGAACGTAATATCGCCCGCCGTCATCAGACACAAAGGAACAGGCTCGCGCCCTTCACCATAGGACGGCTGCAAATAAGAAACATTGTCCCACAAATGGAAACCGTTGCGACGATAGAATCCAATGCGGCGTACAGCCATTTCATCTTCCGGAAGTTCTACTTCCAACACCACCGGTGTACTTGCGTTTTCCACCATCATACGAAGGAACGCGCCGCCTTTTCCACCGTTGCGTTTTTCCGGGGCTACGGCAAAATGCTCGAAATAGCGGAAATCATCCCATGCCCAGTAAGTAAGGAAACCGGCAAACTCGCCGTCCTCTTCAAGAACAGACACGGAAAACGGAACACTTTTATCATCCAACAGACGGAGAAACTCATCGAAGTCCCGACGTTCATTTGAAGGGAAAGCGTCGAGATAAAGTTCCTTCACCTTATTAATTAAATAATTTTCACTATTAATTTCTTTAGAATTTATCATTTCTCGATTTTTCTCTTTATATTTGTTACACGAAAAAAATATACGTATCTAAGGTAACAAAAATTTATTTAAATGGCAAATTCTCAATTAGATTCTTTAGACTACAAGATTTTGCGGATGCTGTCAATCAATGCACGGAAGCCGTATCTGGAGATTGCTCGGGAATGCAACGTTTCGGGTGCAGCAATCCACCAGCGAATTCAAAAACTAATCAACATGGGAGTGCTTACCGGTTCGGAATCACTCATCGACCCTTCCTCTGTCGGCTATGACACTTGCGCCTATATCGGATTTTTCCTCAAAGACCCTTCTCATTTCGATCAAGTGGTAGAAAAACTCAAGACTATTCCTGAAGTTGTGGAATGTCACTTCACAACCGGACAATACGACTTGTTCATCAAACTTTACGCAAAGAACAACAACCACTTGCTGAGCATCATCCACGGAAAATTGCAGAATTTAGGCCTTGCACGCACTGAATCGCTCATTTCTTTCAAAGAAGTATTCAAACGCCAAATTCCTATCATCGAGGAAAACGAAGATTAATCCATCATTAAGCCGGATTTAATATGTTCACCTATAACGATTTGTTGGCCGATGCTGTCAAATGGGCCAAGGAAGCGGGATGCGTCCAATTGGGCTATTTTAGAGGCGACAACCTCAACATTCAGGCAAAACTCAACGACAGCGACATTGTAACGGCGGCCGACAAGGCTTCGGAAGAAATCATCATTTCTGAAATCCGAAAAAAATATCCCGACCATACTATCCTCTCGGAAGAATCGGGTTTGAACAAGAACATCAGCGAATACCGCTGGGTCATCGACCCGCTCGACGGAACTACCAATTTCAGCAGCGGGCTGCCCTACTTTTCAACATCTATCGGAATCGAGCACAAGGGACAAACGGTAGCAGCTGTAGTATTTGCCCCCTATTTGGGTGAACTTTTTACGGCTATTCGGGGAAACGGGGCTTATCTAAACGGAAAACGCATTCAGGTACGCCACACTGACAGCTTGAACAAGGCGGTAGTCACCACCGGATTTCCGGTTGACAAGGATACGAACCCTGACAACAATCTTGACAATGTTGCAAAAGTATTGCCTACAGTGAGAGGCTTACGCCGGCTTGGCTCTGCAGCCATTGATATCTGCTATGTGGCAGCCGGCAATCTCGACGCCTACTGGGAAATGAACCTGCACGACTGGGATGTCTGTGCCGGACTCCTTATTGCCGAAGAGGCAGGAGCCGTTGCCGACTTTTTCCGTCATGACCGCAACGTGTCGGTCATCGTCGCAAACCCGGAACTGATGAAACAGCTTGCACCGCTCATTACCCACAAAGACTGACACAACCGAACCCGCATACAAACGAAGTCCTGCCCTTCACAGCAAGGCAGGACTTCGCTGTTTTTATCCATAACCGGATTTCTCTACGGTTCTACTTTTTCTTTTTTGGGAAACATTACTTCAACAGAAGCGAACAACACTTTGCGGATTTGGTCAATAAAGATGCTCACGACAAAAATTCCAACAAAAAGTGCGGCGGCATATAGCAGGAACGTGCCTTGCGTTTCAGTGGCTTCCCATGTAGTCAGGAATGTTTTAATCTTTATCCAGACATACGGCGACTTGTGCAGCAGATAAATCATGAATGCGGAAGAAGCCGTCCAATTGATGAACCGATTATAAAACGAAGGCATGACCGCAAACACAAGAAACAGCGACACGGAAGCAAACACTACAGCCGGAGCATTGTAGGCAAATGCCACACGGGATGTAAATATGAACGTCGAACCGAACACGAGCGCACAGCACACCAGATAGCACAGCAGATAGAACCATGAACGGAACTGCTTCAGCAACGGCAGGTAGCGGTTCAATGCCGCTCCCACAACATACATGAATATCATCTGCATTTCGTTATAGCCAAACGGATTGACCTTCCCGCCTTTACACCAGCCGAGATAGACATTGACAAACAGCAGTCCGGACAGGACAAGTACCCACTGACGGTCGGTAAGCGAACGCACACCGTTAAGCACCGGGCTAAGCAGATAAAGTGCCAGATACGCCGGAACAAACCAAAGGTCGGTCTTTGAATAAATCATCACTGCCTCCTGCCACGAATAAGTCGCCCCTCCCTCCATGAACAGATGGAACACATAGACAACCAACGATGCAAAAAGACACAGCAGCGTATAGTGGAGCAAGCCTTTCCAGGATGCACGGATTCCAAAATAACCGGATATCAGCACAAAACAGTTGACACCGACAATAGCCAGCGACTCAAGGGCGTTTTTCCACAACATGGACGCTGTTGGCGATTGAAGTTCTTCAGGCGTAGGCAAGCCGAAAGCCGCCCCTACAAAATGCACAGTCAGCACCATAAGCATGCTGACAATACGCAAAAGTTCAAGGGATGAATCTCGTTTTTTCATTCTTTACAGGTATTAGAACATATTTGACACCCGTTAAAAAGCCTCTCCGATACTGAACACGAAACCGCCCGTACCTTTACCGAAGCCATAGTCAATACGGCCGTTCACATTATGCTTGAGTTCGATACGCAAACCGATACCGTAGTTCGGCAATACATCCTTTATATCAAAACTGCGGAGAGTCGGAAACACAGAAGCTCCGCCCACCCACAAGGCACAACCCAAACGGGAATAGATATGTTGACGATATTCCACCTGCGCCGACAGCATATTGTTGTCAATATAGCGACCGCCGTAATAACCGCGCATTCGGATACCTCCTGCGCCCAGTTTCTGCCTCAACGGCCAGGGAGTGTCAGGATTGTTGTAACAGCCATAGAAATCGAGAGCCAACATACTGCCCTTCCACATAGGGATATAGTAATTATAAATCAGGCTGGCGTTATAAAGCGTCTTTCCGTAAGTGCCGAAAAAGCTCGGACGAATAGAACCACGCAACACCAAGTTCATACCTTTACGGGGATTCGGAATAAAGTCGCGTGTGTCGTACTGCAACGAAACGCCGACTCCCGTAAACAGGAATTCACGGTTCTGACCTTCCAGATAATTCCAGTTATCCATTTTCGTGATATAGCTGTACACGAAATCCAGTGCCGCGCCAACATTAAACGGACCGCGAAGCAGATAGACAAGGTCCGTGTTAAGGTCCACTTGATTACGCGTATAATTAATCATTGGATTCGTAGAACAGGCATCATACGATATACCCCAGAAATTCAACGGCGAATAGGCATATTCCAATTTATGAGAGAACCGCAGACGCCGACCGGGAAAATGAGTGTTGCCATAAGTTTGCAGCGACAACACGCCGTTTATCGTAGCGTTGGCGATAATCGTAATGTCGGACGGCTGCATGATGGAATCAGTTTTGTCCAAACGATACAGTCCGGTAACACCACCGCCAAGTCCGAAACTTCCTTCACGGGTATAAGAAGGCATTACAATAAAATTCAGGTCTATTTTTTTCTCAAACGAACGGTCGACATTTCCTCCCACAAGTCCGTCAAGATAGGACAGGAATTTGTTCTGTCGTCCAAAAAGCTCGCTGAACGGGCCTAATTTGACAGGCTGACGCAGTTCAGCCGGCACAAGACTGTCGACCATTGCCGAATCCGCCGGAATGAAACGCGGCTGGGAAAAATCCTGCAACACCGAATCGGCAGCTACAGCCTTCGCCACCTGCACACTGTCGGCCACGGCATTCTCCTGCGAATGCACGCCGACTGAAAAAAACAAAACAATAAAAAACAGAACCGTCGCCTGTAATCTTTCTAATTTATTCATCAAATTCTTCTACTTTCCGCGAAACCGATACGCCACTCCTACGCTGACAGTATGAGGACGCAACGCGACAACCCGTCGGTCGGCATCCAACAAACTTGACACACTCACTTTATAGCCTGCATTCAACTGTAATCCGCAGGGGAATTCATATCCGACAAGCAAGGCAAAGCCGCTGTTCGAATCTCTGAATATCGGATAGCCGCTCTCCTCGTCAATACTGTACATATCCAATGTCTTCCCATTATAGGCAATAGTCGACTTAAAGCCGAATTCCGTAAACGGACCGCCGCCGACCGACCATTGTCCCTTTAATGGAGCAGACCGAAAATGATAAAGGAAATAAAGCGGAATCTCTCCACCGAAATACACATTGTGCCCCAATGTGGCATTCTGCTCGACGATGGAATTCTTATAATGGAGCAAGAAGTCGGCCTGTACGGAAAGATGGGAGGACACCTGAAGGTTCAGAAAACCTCCCAGCGACAAGCCGGGCCGCATGCCCGTCTCCACTTTTTCAGAACCGGTTCTAATCAGTCCGGACATATTGGCTTCCGCCTTGACTCCACACGAAACCGCAAGCTCTGCCTTTCCGTCGTCGGCACGAGCCGAAGCAACCGGCAGGACGATGCCGGCCACCATGACAAGCAGGGCGAAGAAAACGCGCTTGTGCGCCATTCGTTTCTTTTCTTTCATCATTCAGACAACAAAATTACAAACATTATCAATATGTTGCAACCGACTCTCCCTTTAGCCTCTACAAAAAGCGACTTTCAGAACAGTTGGCGGAAAGGAATCGTCACTGAAGCGAACCGTCGGGATAGACAATCACCTCTCCTGTAGCCTTCAGCGACGGACGCTGTGCATGACAGCGTTTCAGTTCAGCAGTCAGCCGTGCGGCCAATTTGGCCACTTTCTCCGGCTCACGGTCGACAAGATTGTTTTGCTCACCAATGTCTTCACGGATGTTGTAAAGACGCATTTCACGGGTTTCCCAGAAATATATCAGATGATAGTCGCCTTCGATAATGGCGGAATAGGCACCATAGCCTTCATTGCGGTCCTGCGTTTCCCCCCACAGATTCGGGAAATGCCATACGAGTGCACGGCTACGGCGCAATTCCGGATTTTTCAGCACATCCACGAAACTGATACCGTCGACAGTCTGCAACGTATGATAGCCCTTCACACCTGCCATTTCCAGAATTGTCGGGAAAAAATCCTCGATAATTACCGGCTGGTCGCATTCCGTACCGCCCTCGGTCACACCTTTCCAGTAAACCATCATCGGCTCACGCACTCCACCCAGATAGGCCGAGCCTTTACCTGCTCGCGCCGGATAGTTCTGGTCGCGGTTCTGACGCCCCTGACGGCTCGCTCCTCTGCCCTGACCGCCATTATCCGACATAAAGAACACTATCGTATTGTCGGCCACTTCCGGACGGGCTTCAAGGAAATCAAGAATATCGCCCAGACTCTTGTCCATTCCCTCGACCAACGCCGCATAGCGGGCCTCTTTTTCGTTCAGCGGTTCGCCGAGCTGTTTGTCGGGCACGTTCCTGTAATTGGGCGTAAAACGCTCATCTGAATCATAAGGAGCATGCACGGCATAGTGCGACATATAAAGATAGAAGGGCTTGCCTTCGGATATAGGCTTCTTGATGGCATCGAGAGCCTCGAGCGTAAGAGCTTCCGACAGGAAAATGTCATGTCCGTGATATTTCTCCAGACCTTCAACCGCAAAACGGGTTCCCGCACCAAAGTTCTTCGCACCCAGATAACTGCCCGGTCCTCCGTTGGCAGCACCGGCAATATTTACGTCGAATCCCATATTCAACGGATTCTCGCCGGGAGTGGTGCGCGCCCCGAAATGTGCCTTTCCGCAATGGATGGTATAGTATCCGTTTCCGCGAAGCAACTGAGGCAAAGTCGTTGCCGGTGTCGTGTTCCGCGTATTGTGTTCCGAACGGACCGTATCCGGCTGAATGCCGTTAAAACTCCAGTCGGGCACTTGCAGCGTCTGGCTTTTCGCATCCGTCGGACTTCCATATTCCAGTGTCCAGTTGGTAACACGGTGTCGGGCAGCATTCATGCCCGTCATCAGGCTGCACCGTGTCGGTGACGATATGGCACAGGCATAAGCCTGAGTAAACTTCACACCCATTTTAGCCAGGCGTTCCATGTTGGGTGTATGGAAACGCTGATTGAGTGCCGTCGGTTCATTGTTATAGAACGGCACGGAAGTGTCCTGCCAGCCCATATCATCCACCAGAAACATAATTATATTGGGCCGTGTCTGAGCAGTAACGGCCAGCGGCATTGTCAGTCCCGCCGCAAGAAACAGTTTTGTAGTTAGATTTGTAGTTTTCATTGATACATTTATTGATACATGAAGGCTCATTCGCTTACGGACCGGCTGTTCCAATCCATACGCTATATTCCACAAAGTTACTAATTACCAATGAAAAAAGGAAGCGGAGCAGCATCAAATTGACACCGCTCCGCCATTATATATTGCTGACAGATATAAATCAGATTTTCTGCAAAGCCTGTTCAAGGTCGGCAATAATGTCGTCCACGTCCTCAATCCCGACCGAAAGACGAATCAAGTCAGGTGCTACGCCTGCTTCCACCAACTGCTCGTCGGTCAACTGACGGTGCGTATGGCTGGCCGGATGAAGCACACAGGTACGGGCATCGGCAACGTGGGTCACAATGCAGATGAAACGGAAGTTGTCCATCAGTTTGGCCGCATCCTCACGCGTTCCTTTCACACCGAACGAAAGTACGCCACACGAACCGTTTGGCATATATTTCTGTGCCAGTTCGTGATACTTGTCACCCTCAAGTCCGCAATAGCGCACCCAAGCCACTTTCGGATGAGCCTGAAGATATTCCGCCACCTTCTGCGCGTTGGCACAATGCTGCTTTATGCGCAAATGAAGCGTTTCCAGTCCGACATTCAAAAGGAAGGCATTTTGCGGCGACTGAATGGAACCGAGGTCACGCATCAGTTGTGCCGTAGCTTTCGTCAGATAAGCCACATTGCCAAACTTCTTGGTATAGGTCAGTCCGTGATATGACGCGTCGGGAGTTGTCAAGCCGGGGAATTTTTCGGCATGGGCTTCCCAGTCGAATTTACCGCCGTCAACAATCACACCGCCCACACAAAGGGCATGACCGTCCATATATTTTGTTGTAGAATGTACCACGATATCAGCACCCCATTCCAGCGGACGGCAGTTGATTGGAGTGGCAAACGTGTTGTCGACAATCAAAGGTACGCCATGGCTGTGGGCAATGCGTGCAAACTTTTCAATGTCGAGCACGTTCATACCCGGATTGGCAATCGTTTCACCAAAGAGCAGCTTCGTGTTCGGACGGAAAGCCTTCGAAATTTCTTCCTCCGAAACATCGGGATCGACAAACGTACATTCAATACCCAACTTCTTCATCGTTACAGCGAAAAGATTGAAAGTTCCGCCGTAGATGGACGACGATGACACCAGATGGTCGCCGGCCTCACAGATATTGAACACGGCATAGAAGTTGGCCGCTTGTCCGGACGAGGTCAGCATCGCGCCTGCACCACCCTCCAATGCGGCAATTTTAGCGGCAACGGCATCGTTCGTCGGATTCTGAAGACGCGTATAGAAATAGCCGGATTCTTCAAGGTCGAACAGACGTGCCATTTGCTCAGTCGTATCATACTTGAATGTTGTACTCTGGTAGATAGGCAGTACGCGCGGCTCGCCGTTTTTCGGCTGCCACCCTCCCTGCACGCAAATGGTCGCTTCTTTCAATTTTTTCTCCATATGATTGCAATTTTTTAAAATATCCGCCAAAGATATAGCGGATTGTTCAAAATTCAAAAAGAATTAAATCAATTTCACATTTCAAGTTTTACACATTCCGCGAAGTTTAAGTGAAAAAGAAACGGACTTTTCACAAAAAAGCATATCTTTGTTGCGGCATGGCATAAATTACCGGAAAAACCTGACATTTCTGCAATTGCCCTTTTTGCTGTTTATTTATTACAACCTGATATGTTTAACCCGACAAAGAAATCCGTTTTCGCCCTTTTGGGCACATTACTCCTGCTGACAGCCTGCAACAGTCAATCCGACAAACAGGCACAGCATCCGACCTCCAACCGCACGAACGACACGGTTCAAGTGGAAATTCCGGAATGGCTATTGGGAACCTGGTCCGGAAAATTTGATGTTGACACACAAAACTCCGACTACGAGATTCTCATCTCGCTTCTCATCGACGCTTCCGGTACAGTCATCCAAACAAGTTCGGACAACAGCTCTCCCGTGGAAATGCTCATGGGACAATGTACGGACATCGACAGTCGCCTGATGACAGTACAGTTTGACAATGATACGGAAAAGACAGAATATCTGCTCGACTACAAGAACAAACGGATAGCAATCGGCAACAACACTTGGCTCAACAAAAACAATGAATAGACTACTCCTACTGTTTACCTTGCTGCTGGCTTCCATATTGCCGGCAGCGGCACAGCGCACCGTCTCGATTTGTATGGTGGGCGACATCATGCCGGGCACAACCTATCCCGACTCCACCACCCTGGCCTTTCTGAGCAGAACGCCTGAAAAACTGTTCGAAAAAACAAGCCACATTTTTAAGGGAGCCGACCTGACCATTGGCAATCTTGAATCCACGCTATTGGACATCGGCGATGCCTCGCCCCGAAAAAAAGCCGTGGGAAACAACTACATTTTCCGCACGCCTACCCAATATGCAGGCATCATGAAAAAAGCAGGAATCGACGTGCTGACAGTTGCCAACAACCACTTATTTGATTTTGGTGCCAAAGGTCTGAAATCAACTGTCGGCGCACTCGACAAGGCCGGCATCCACTATGCCGGTATCCGCAAGGCACACATGGTGACGACCGTCGTTCGAAACAATCTTACCATCAGCATCTGCGCCTTCGGCCACAGTTCGATGAGCCCGTCCATTTTCGATTTTAACGCTGCCGAGAAACTTATCGACTCGCTGAAACGGAAATCGGACATCGTTGTAGTGTCCTTCCACGGCGGGGCGGAAGGTGTGCAGCACGAACACATTCCTTTCCGGGAAGAAATGTTCCACGGTGAGCGGCGCGGCGATGTTCATGCCTTTGCCCACCGCTGTGTCGATGCCGGTGCCGACATCGTTTTCGGACACGGCCCTCATATCGTAAGGGGGATGGAACTCTACAAAGGCCGTCTGATAGCCTACAGCTTGGGAAATTTCTGCACTCCCTATCGCGTCAGCCTCGAAGGCACAAGCAAGTTTGCCCCGGTGCTGAAAGTGGAAGTGGGCAGCGACGGTGCTTTCCGCATCGGACACATCTACAGCTTCATACAGGAATACGGCAAAGGTCCGCAACCCGATCCACAGAACATGAGTGCAAAACGCATTTCCTACCTGTCGAAATTCGACTTTCCGCTGTCAAAACTTCACATTGCCGACGACGGCTGGATTACGCTCGGCAACACCCAACCTGTCCGCATCCTATTGGAAGAAGCGAAAGCCCAGTTAGGCTGCAAGTACCGCCACGGACATAGCGGCAACGGCTATTTCGACTGCTCCGGCTTTACAAAATACGTCTATGCCCGAATTGGCTATTACCTGAACCCATCATCAAAGGTTCAGTTCACACAGGGAAGACCCGTAAAGAAAAACGAGCTTCGTGCCGGCGACCTTGTATTCTTCGGCGGCAGCAAGGCCATCAACACCGTAGGCCATGTGGGAATCGTGGTCGACGTGTCGAAGGACGGCAAATCGTTCCGATTTATCCATGCCAGCAACCGGGGTGTGGTCATCGACCGTTTCCCCGACATGGAATACTATGTGAAACGCTATATCGGCGCACGGCGGATTCTGCCATAGACGGGAAAAGTTGTTAATAAGTTTTGAAGAAAAATCAGACACCATTACGAGCAATTGAATACCTTTGCAATTCAAACGCAAAAAACTATGCTGGACGAAAACACTTTGAGAAGAGGTAAACTCTATTTCCGATACGGCACCATGGGGTCGGCAAAAACCGCCATGCTGCTGACTACAGCCTATAATTTTGAAGAAAGAGGGATGAATTTCCTCTGCATGAAACCGATTATCGACAACCGTGAGAAGGACAGCATCATCCGTTCACGCATCGGCATCGAGCGTACCTGCCACTGGATTTATCCGGAATCCGACATGTATAAGATGCTGACCGATATTTTCAACGAAGAACAGAAACTGATGGAATGGATTCTCGTCGACGAAGCTCAGTTCCTCACCGCCGAACAGGTCGACCAACTGGCCCGCGTTGTGGACGACTTCGGAGTAAACGTGCTTTGCTACGGACTTCGCACCGACTTCCAGAGCAAAATGTTTGAAGGTTCACGACGGCTTTTTGAAATAGCCGATACCATCGACGAGGTGAAATCCACCTGTACCTGCGGACGAAAAACCATCATCAATGCCCGTATCGATGCCAACGGAAACGTGGTGACCGACGGCGACCAGGTAGAAATCGGAGGAAACGACAAATACATAGCCCTCTGCCGCCGCTGTTGGCACAAACGACGCCGCGAACAGGAACGCACCTCCGCCCTCGACTTCGGCGACGACTTCAAAGGATAGACACATCCGCATATCGACAATAGAAAAACGGACTGGAAACATTGGCATTTTCCAGTCCGTTTTTATTTGGTCCGGCCGTTTTTTCAGGCCTGTGTCTTTTCGTCTTTTGTGTCCTCGGCAATCAGTTTGTCAATTGCCTCAATGCGCTTGCGTGCCTTGACGCGGTTCTGGTCGAACCCTTCACCGTAGACGGTGTTCACGTTGCCCTGCGAAACGAAGGCTTTCGGGTCAAGTTCCTTGATAATGCGGTAAACCTGTAGTGCTTCCATTTTCCGACAGAAAATGATGAGCATTTTCACTTCCTGCTTCGTGTACCAGCCTGTACCTTCCAACACCGTACAGCCACGGTGCATTTCCTTGTTGACTACGGTCGCTATCTTGTCCCATTGCTTGGAAATAATCGTAAACTGAATGGCCTGCCGGTTGTTGTTGACTACCTGGTCGGTCATATAGGAAAGGAATACCAGCACGACAAAACCATAAATCACACGGTCGAGGTCGTGATACAGCAGATAGGAAGACGAAATGATAATCATATCCACATACAGAATCATACGCCCTACGGAAATCTGCCGGTATTTCGACACCATGGCAGCCACAATATCCGTTCCCCCCGTACTTCCGTTATGCGTAAAGGCAATACCTACACCCGTACCGCAAAGCACCGCTCCGATAACGCAGTCGAGGAATGTTTCCTCCAGCACAACCGGGTAGGCTTCGAACAACGGCTGGGCAATTCCCAGGAAGAAACTGAGGAATGTGGCACCAAAAATGGTTTTCAACACGAATTGCAAGCCTACAAGGCGATAGGCAATCGCAAGAAGAATAATATTAAGTGCATAGAAAGAAATGGCAACGGGAACTCCGAACTGGAAATAAATCAGCGAAGCGATACCCGCCAGACCACCGATAACGATACCTTTTGGCAACACAAATCCGCAAAAACCGACCGCATAGAGAATCAACCCAATGATAATCATCAGACAGTCCTTCACGTTCAGCCAAATCTGTTGTTTTGATAGATGCATATTCTGTATTTTTTAAAAACATCGACTGAGACGGGAACCAAGGCTGAGGAGAACACAGATTCGGATTCCACCCCCTGTTCTGCCGCCTGCTGTCTTATGCAAAGATACGTATTTTTATTTCAAATTTTAATATTTTTTGTCTTGTTTTTTCACTTACTTGAAGCGGTTGATTATCAGACAAATTTCATGAATATCTTCCACCGGGGTACCTTCGGTAATCGGCAAACTCACCACCTCGTCCGCCATTTTTACGGTTACAGGCAGATGCAGTCCGGCATATTGGGAATAGCAGGGCTGCAAATGAGGAGGCACGGCATAATGGATGTCGGTTTCCACTCCGTTGTCAAGCAAATAGGCACGGAAACGCTCGCGTTCGGCCACGCGCACCACATACTGATGCCACACGGCTCCCGCATCGGCAAGCGGTTTTCGCACCAATGGATTGGCAATACCCTGTTCATAGGCAGCGGCACGCTCGCGTCGCTGGCGGGTAATGTCGTCGAGATGACGCATTTTCACACACAGCATTGCCGCCTGCAGTTCGTCCATACGGCAATTCACACCTTGATATATATTGTGATAGCGGCGGTCAGAACCGTAGTTGGCAAGCGCTTTCACGGCTTTTGCCAGTTGCTCATCGGAAGTAGTCACCGCTCCGGCATCACCTAATGCTCCCAAGTTTTTCGTCGGATAAAAACTGAAACCGGCAGCATCGCCCAGTCCTCCGGTGATACGGCCACCGTTCAGTCCCTCACACGAAGCCTGTGCACCGATAGCCTGAGCATTGTCCTCTACAATTTTCAGCCCGTAGCGGACAGCAAGGTCGTTCAGTTCCGGCCCCCAACAGGCCGCTCCGTAAAGGTGAACCACCATTACGGCACGTGTACGCGGAGTAATGGCAGCTTCCACACGCTTCACATCGAGGTTCATCGTCTGCTCCGAAGGTTCGACCATCACCGGCACCAGTCCGTTGTCGGTCACTGCCAATACCGAAGCAATATAAGTGTTGGCAGGCACAATCACTTCATCGCCGGGCTTCATTACGCCCAGTTCGATATAAGCACGGAAAATCAATCGCAAGGCATCGAGACCGTTGCTGCACGCCACGGCATAAGGCATGCCGCAACGCAGGCGCAACGCCTCTTCCAACGCCGCCGTATGTTTTCCGTTCAGAAACCAACCCGACTCCACTACCTCACAAGCCGCCTGTTTCAGTTCAGCCTCATAGGGGAGATTGTTGGTTTTCAGCGAGAGAAAGGGATATCTTTTCATTTTCGTTTGTTCGCAGTCAGTTCGAGGAATTCGTCGTATTCACGCACATAGTCCTCTTCAATATATTTGTCGGATGCCAGCACAAGACACACCGAACCGGATGAAAAATTGTTCAGCACGCGCCAGATGCCGGGAGTGACGTGCAGTCCGATGTTCGAGCGGTTGAGCGTCACCACGCGCGACTTCACACCGTCGGAAATTTCAATGTCGAAACTGCCGCTCACGGCGAGAATGAATTCATGGCATTCGCAGTGGGAATGTCCGCCCCGTTCGATACCTCCGGGCACGTCATACAGATAATACACGCGCTTCACATCGTAAGGAAGCTGTTTGCCGTTCTCGACCACCGACAGATTGCCGTTCTCATGATGATGCTTGTCCAGTTCTATCAAGCGGCATTCGTCAATGTCGGAAGTAAGGTGTTTTTCCTTGTTCATTTTCCAACCTCCTTTCTGTATTCTTCAAAGTCCTCGATATAGTCGGCCGGATTGTATTCCGTCGACGAAAGTACCAACGCCACCGAATTGGTGGAGAAATTGTCGAGCTCGCGCCACATCATTTTCGGCACATACAGTCCAAAATACGAGCGTGCCATGTGGTAGCGGCGTTCTTCCTCGCCGTCGTTCAACACAATGTCGAAGCTGCCCGAAAGCGCAATAATCACCTCCTCCTGTTCGCGGAAAGCATGGCCGAAACGTTTTTTTCCGCCCGGCACATCGTACACCCAATAAGTGCGAGCCAATTCAAAAGGAAGACGCCCACCGTTCTCAATAAACGACAAATTTCCACGCGGGTCGCATATCTTTGGCAATTCTATCAGTTTAACTTGTTCAAAGCCCATAATATATGTTTTATGTTAGGCAAACCCCACCGCCCCGCAGCAGGATTCTCTTTTAACAAAGATAGGGAAAGACGAGAGCAGAGGCAAATGAAAACACTGTTTTCAAATTTGACTATGCCGCACCACCTCCTATCTTCTACAAAGATAGAAAAAGTCAGCTCAAAAACAAACAAGCTCCTGCCAAATTATAAAATCAAACAAAAAAGTGGATTTCCAAAACCACGAATCGGTCGTTGGAAATCCACCCCTAACATGCCGGCAGTAAGCATATACCGGCTGTTCTATTTTACCTGTATCGATATTTTTCCTGCTTTCAATCCTTTTCCTTTCACAGTCAGTTCACCTTTGCCTGCCACGTCTTTCGCCTGCACTACGACAACAAGCTGTCCGTTGAAGGTGTGCATCGTCGGCAAGTGGAACTGTTCGAGCGACGTTGCATCGCCGTTGCAGGCGGCACGATAGCTGACAGCACCTGTTGCGGCAAATTCGAGTTTCACATTGGCATCAGGACAAAGGTTGCCTTTACGGTCGACAATGCTGACCGTTACAAATGCCAGGTCCTCACCGTCGGCTGCCAGACTGTCGCGGTCTACATCAAGCAGAACGCGATAAGGCGATGACGCCGTATAGACCGTTTTCTCGGCTACGGCATTCCCCTTTTCATCGTAGGCCACCACGCGGATGTTACCCGGTTCGTAAACCACGTCATCCCAACGCAGACGATAGCGGTGTTCGCGCACCGACGCGTCTTTTTTGCGAACGCCCTGTCTTTTGCCATTGACAAACAGTTCGGCTGACGGATAATCCGTATAGCAGAACACCGGCGTTACTTCGCCTTCACGGCCTTTCCAGTTCCAGTGAGGCAACAGATGAAGGGTATGCTCGTCCTTGTTCCAATGGCTGCGATAGAGGTAATAGCGGTCTTTCGGCAGTCCGGCAAGGTCGCAGATTCCAAAATAGGAACTGCGCGACGGCCAGACTTCATCGTAAGGTGTCGGCTCGCCCAAATAGTCGAAACCGGTCCACACAAACTCACCAATCACCCATGGTTCGTCGTCCTGCAACATCCAGTCGTCTTCCGGAATGTTTGACCAACGGCAGGCCTCCACATCGTACGACGAGCACTGAATATCGTCAAACGGCTGACTTTTCAACTCCTCGACAGGGAAATGGTACACTCCGCGCGAACTGACCGTCGAAGCCGTTTCGGAACCGAGAATAAATCCCTGCGGAACCACCTTGTAGGCATCACGGTATTTATGCGTGCGGTAGTTCAGTCCCGGAATGTCGAACACGGCGGCAAAGTTGTTTTTCAACGCATTGTCGACCTGGTCAAGTCCGCAGGTAACGGGACGTGTCGGGTCGGCACGATGGCAGATTTCCTGCAAACGATGCGCCACACGGTTGCCGTTCGGCGTACTCTGCTCCGGCACTTCGTTGCCCACGCTCCACATCACAATCGAAGGATGATTGCGGAAGCGGCGAATCAGGTTCTGCAAGTCGCGTTCAGCCCACTCGTCAAAGAAGCGGTTGTAGCCGTTCTTGCATTTTGCCTTTCCCCATTCGTCGAAGGATTCGGCCATCACCATCAGCCCCATTTCGTCGCAAAGTTCGATTTGCTCCGGTGCGGGCATGTTGTGAGCCGTACGGATAGCGTTGGCACCCATGTCCTGCATGATAGCCAACTGGCGTTTCACAGCCGCCTTATTGACGGCAGCACCCAACGGTCCCAAATCATGATGCAGGCAAACGCCGCGGAATTTCACCGGTTCGCTGTTGAGCAGCACACCGACGCTGTTTTTCCATTCTATCTTGCGGATACCTACACGGGTGGTATAAGTATCCTTCAATGTTCCGTTTTCATAAATCGAAGTCAAAGCCGAATAAAGCGCAGGCGTTTCGGGTGTCCAAAGCTGAGGATTTTCCACCGTCAGTTCGTCGCGGACAAACGACGACAGCATTTTCTGCTCTTTTACGCAAGCCGCCACTTCCTGCCCGTTGGCATCCAACAGGCGCGTTTCCACTTTCAGCATCCGTCCCTTTGCACCGTCGACTTCCACCTCTACTCCCAAACGGGCGAAACCGTCGCCCAACTCTTCAGTCGTGATAAAAGTTCCCCACGGAGCTACCGACACGGCATCCGATATTTCAAGATGCACATTACGGTACAGTCCGGCACCGGGATACCAGCGCGAAGATTCCGGCACGTTCTCCAATCGTACGGCAAGCAGGTTTTCGCCGGATTTCAAGTACTGCGTAACGTCGAACCAGAAAGAATTGTAGCCGTTCGGCCAAAATCCTACCTCTTTACCGTTGACATAAACGCGCGCCTCGCTCATTGCACCGTCGAAATAAAGCACCGCCCTTTTCGTGGCAGCATCAAAATCGGAAACATTGACCACCGTGCGGTACCAGCCCACCCCGATATAAGGGAGGGCTCCGGTACGGCCGGTTTTTTCCGTCGGCACTGTTTCTCCATTCTGCACAATTGCCACTTTCTGTAAGTCGATAGCCTTGTCAAAAGGTCCGTAAATCGCCCAGTCGTGGGGCACGGTCACCGATTCCCAAGCGCTGTCGTCGAACGCAACAGACGAAGCCTCGGCTACATCACCTTTCGTAAACTTCCAACCCTTTTTCAGCGTATAGCTGACACGTTCGGAAGCATTGGCCGACATCAAGGCGACAATTGCAGTCAACAAAAACAGGCCTATATACTTTTTCATTCGCAATCAATTTTTATTATTTGACAATCAAGCCCAATTCACCCACCGTCACAAAATCACGGTTGTCGATTTCCGACAACGCTTCAAAACGGAAATATCGGGCTTCATAGGTTTTGCCAAACTCTACAATCTGCAAAATCGGATTGTGCATGATATTGCTGAATTCACCGCTGCAACTGCATTCCGTCCAGTTCTTGCCGTCGTTGCTGACATAGAACTTATAGTTGTAGACGGTACCTGCCTTGTCGTCGCCCTGAATCGGGAGATAGCGGAATCCGGCAATTTTCACGGTCTGCTGCAAGTCGACTGTCACCTGTTTCGGGAACTTGCCGCCCTTGCTGCGCCAATGCGTTTCCTTTTTGCCGTCAACAGCCAGACGTGCGTTCTTCACATCCTTGCCCGTAGCTGAAACCACAGTCCATTTGTCGGTCGGAATATCGCTTACCACTTCTTCTGCCGCCTTGTCGGCAAGTACTTCCGTGCAATAGGCCTCCACTGCACGCACATTCACATCGGCTCTTGCCTGCAAGAAGTCCACCTTCACGGCCGAAGCCTTCACCATCGGGAAACGCACGATGCGCTTGTAGCCGACAGTTGTACCCGTAGCCACTTCTTTCCATTTGCCGTCGCACATCACGCTCACGGCAAACTCTTCAACACGCTGACCTTTGGCAATATTTTCACACACGACAACGGTATTCACTTCAGCAGGTTTCGCAAAGTCGTAAGTTACCGACTTACCAGCTTCCACCGTACGCTCGCGCGAACCGTCTTTCACCAGATTGTTGGCAAAATTGCGTTGCAGATATTCATTGAGCAAGCGCATGCGTTCTACATCCGTAGCATGAATCAAACCGCGCTTGTCGGGCGGCACATTCAGCAAAAGTACCGAGTTGCGGCCTACTGAATTATAGTAAATGTCGACCAACTGTGCCAGTGTCTTTACCTTGCCGTCCTCATATTCGTGATAGAACCATCCCGGACGGATAGACACATCCACTTCTGAAGGATACCAGAAAAGCTCGCGAGCATTGGCAAGCAGTTCGCGGCTACCCAGGTCGGCAGCTTTCGGGAAAAGTCCCAACCGCTTGTTCTCGGCATCGGCCCTTTCATAACCACCCGGAACGAGAGCCGTTGCACTCCATTCCGTATCGCGGCCCAAACCTTTTTCGTTGCCTACCCAACGGACATCGTCACCCATAATGGCTGTAACGGCCTTCGGTTGCAGACGATGGATTGTATCGTAGTAGCGTTTCCAGTCGTAGACTTGCTTCTTACCGTTCGGTCCTTCACCGCACGCACCATCAAACCACACTTCATGCACTTCGCCATAGTTGGAAAGCAGTTCCGTAAGCTGTTCGACAAAAAAGTCGTTGTAGCGCGGCGAATCGCCGTAGCATTCCGCATTTCTATCCCACGGAGAAAGGTAAACGCCGAATTTCATGCCCAGTTCGTCGCATGCCTGCTTCAATTCGGCCACGACATCACCCTTTCCGTTTTTCCACGGAGAAGAAGCCACTGAATGGCGAGTAGTTTTTGTAGGCCACAGGCAGAAACCGTCGTGGTGTTTTGCCGTAAGAATCACCATTCGGTAGCCACCGTCCTTCAATGCCTTCACCCATTGGCGGGCATCGAGTTCCGTAGGATTGAACAATTCCGGCGACTCTGTTCCTTCGCCCCACTCACGTCCCGTGAACGTGTTGATACCGAAATGGATAAATGCCGTCATTTCCAACTGCTGCCACGCCAACTGTGTGGAATCCGGCACCAAACGGGATGCCATTTCCACCTTTTCATTAAGCGTCGCATTTTCAGGAAAGGCCACATGCTTCACATAATAGCCGTCACCGGCCGCAGCCGAAAGGCTGCAGACGGTGGCCAGCGAAAGCAATATCGATTTTATGTTCATACGCTTCATTCTTATTTTACAACCGGAATAAACGTAAATTCAAACTTGTAAGTCTTGTCGATCGGCAACCAGTATTTTGGCAATACGCCCGGACCACAGGTAGCAGTACCAACACCTGTCTGTTCTGCATCCACGTGAACCGTTACCGAACCGTCGTCCACCAACTCATTAATGTGGGTAGCGGCATCGATATTGGCATCAGAATACGGAGTTGCGCTGAATTGGAACGGCTTGACGGAAATCACCTTCAATCCGTTGCCTTCTTCGCTGCGCAATGTAGCCCAACGAACATCAATGCGGTTACCGGTAGTCTGCGGAACTACATAGCAGTGGAACATTTCGTCCGGACAAGTTTCATAAATACCGATTCGTCCGGCAGCGCGGTCCACATAGTTTTCCATATCGCCACGACCAAGGTAGCTGACCTTGCGACAGGCATCGTTCGGCATACGGAACACCAAACCTACACGCGGCAAAGATTTCACTACAGCCGTATCAGCTGTAAATTCCGTTTCAACAGTAAGCACGCCGTTTTTAGCCACTTTATAAGTAAATTCAGCCGTACCGATTGTCTGCTGTTTGGCATTGACAAGTTCTACGATCGTTTCAAATCCCTTCGGTGTAAGCTGTGCTTTCACCACTTTCTGCGTATAGTTGTTCAATCCGGCCTTTGTCCAAAGTTTCCAGCCGTTCTTGTCTTTTTTATCATTTTCCGTAGCCGGACGATAGAGTGACAATGTCATCGGAGCCGACAACATCTCAACACCGTTGTACATATAGGATGTCAATGCACCTGTTTCTTTGGAGAACGAAAGCGACACCTTGTCGTTGGACAGCGTATAGTCGCTGATTTCCAGACGAGAACCTGAAGGCAATGTCACTTTTTCTTCCCATTTGGCATTTGCCGACAGCACGAACTGGTCGTAAGCCACTTCATGGTCAACGGACACAAACTCAGTAGCGTTGTTCGGCGTCCAGCTAAGATTCAGATAAGCTTCGCGGATATTTTTCGGCAAGTTCAATTTGCCCAATTCCACATCGACAGTCTGCTGCGGAGCGCAATCTACTACCTTTTCGCCCTGAGCAAGAACAGTGCCGTTGTCGGCAGTCACGTTCCAGTGCAACGTATAGTTCTTCAAATCGGTGAACACGAACCAGTTCTTGACTGTGACTTTCAAGTTGCGGGCATCGACAAGTTTCGACTTGATATTTTGATATACGCGCTTCACTTCATAGAGGTGCGGATGCGGCTGACGGGCTGCATTGACAAGACCGTTGCAGCAGAAACTGCCGAACGACGGAATACCTTCCGGACCGAAGTCGCCACCATAGCTCCAATACCATTTACCGTTTTCGTCAATGCGGAGGAACGACTGGTCTACCCAGTCCCAGATGCAACCGCCCTGTGCCATCGGTTCTGCTTCAAACACATTCCAATAGTCCTGCAAACCTCCTTCGCTGCTACCCATAGCGTGGGCATATTCGCAAAGGATAAACGGACGGTAGATGTCAGGCTGTGCCAAATAAGCGTTGATTTCATCAATGCTGCGGTACATGCGGCAATAAATGTCAGTGTTGAAATTCTGTTCGGCACGTTCGTACTGCACCGGACGGTTGGTTTCCACCGACTTCAACCATTTATAAGTTTCCTCAAAGTTCACACCGTTGCCGGCTTCGTTACCCAATGAGTAGATTGTTACAGAAGGATTATTCTTTGTACGTTCGTACATACGTTTCGTGCGGTCCATGTGAGCCGGCAGCCAAGTAGTATCCTTAGCCAACGAAGCCGGACCGTAGCCCATACCGTGAGATTCGATATTGGCTTCGTCGATCACATACAAACCGTATTTGTCACACAGATAGTACCAGTGAGAGTCATTCGGATAGTGAGCGCAACGCACCGTATTGATATTGTTCTGTTTCATCAGCTTGATGTCGAGAAGCATCAGTTCGTCGCTGACCGTACGGCCCTTTTGCGACGTTTCGTGGCGGTTTACACCCTTCACCAGAATCGGCTTGCCGTTGATGCAAAGTTGTCCGTTCTTGATTTCCGAGGTCTTGAAACCTACCATGCAGCCGGTCGTATGCAGAGCCTTGCCGCTGTTGTCGGCAAGTGTCAGCATCAGCGTATAGAGGTTCGGATGTTCAGCACTCCATGGCTTCACACCGGCGATTGTCTTTTCAAACTTCACATTACCGTCGGCAGCTACCGCTTTCGTTCCCTTAGCCACCACCTTGTTATTGTCGTCAAGCAATTCATAATTGGCAGTAAGACCGTCGGTTTTGCCACCAACTTCCACGTCAAGCGTCAGTTCGCCGTCCTTGTATTCCTTGTCGAGCGGAGAAACGACCTTGAAGTCGGCGATATATTGCTTCGGAGTGCTGTACAGATATACATCACGTTCGATACCGCTCAAACGCCACATGTCCTGACATTCGAGATAAGCACCCGAACTCCAGCGGTACACTTCCAGCGCAAGAACGTTTTCGCCTTTCTTCACCTTGTCTGTAATATCCCATTCTGCCGGAGTCTTTGAATCCTGATTATAACCCAGCAGTTCACCGTTCAGCCAAACATAGTAGAAAGAAATCACGCCTTCCAGACAAAGCACAATGCGGCGGCCGTCCCACGATTCCGGCACTTCAAAAGTGCGGCGGTACGAACCCACTTCATTTTCCTTATAAGGTACATACGGCGGATTTTTCTTGAAGTTAAACATCTTGTCGTCAAACTCATACGTTTCGTTCACGTATATGGGAGTGCCGTAGCCTTGCAGTTCCCAGTTGCCCGGCACTTGAATATTGTTCCAGTTACCTACATAGAAATCCGGACGATAGAAATCCTTCGGACGATTGTCCGGATTCTTCACCCAGTTGAATTTCCACGTTCCGTTCAAATCCATGAAATAGGGAGAGGATTCATAATCCTGCTTTTGGATTGACTCATAATCGCCTGATTTATACGGCCAGACATAAGAATGCGGCTCGATCTTGTTCAGGCCGAAAGCATATTGGCTTTGCCATTCGGGCAGTTGTTCGGCAGCTTGCATACCGCCTGCAGCGAGGAGCAGCAGTCCACACAAGAATTTCAGTTGTTTCTTCATATCGGTTAAAAAAATGATTTTCGTAGTATTATTAATAGTTTCTTTTACAGACAACAGCAGCCCCTACCGCATATTTCGCCACGGCAAGAGCTGCTGTCACCGTTTATTTCACGATGATTTCATCGAAATACATCCACACGTCCTGACCTTCACGGACATCTCCGACAGGACATTTGCCCGGATTCGTGGCATCGATTTTCAAGTAACGCGCTTTAGCCTTGAATCCGTTGAGCAGAATATCCTCAATGGCCCAACGATGACGGAACACTTCTTCAGTTGAAATCGTCAGCTCCTTGACTGTTCGGAATGTCTTGTTGTCGTCCGACACAGACAGGCGTACAACCGCCGGCTGGTGGACACCCATTGCTGAGTTAGTGACATTACCCAACGTAACTGACGACACATCCATGCGCTTGCCCAAATCTACCGTAAACGATGCATCCTGTGCATACCAGCCGGCCCATTCGAAGTCCGAATGACGGTCGCTGCCGCGCAAGCCGTTGGTAAGAGCATACGTCTTGTCGTTTTTAGTGATAACATTTTTACCGGTAGCCTTGTTGAAACGAAGGTCGAGTTTCAATGTCATGCCCTTCTGTTCTCCGCCCATGAATGTAGCAGCTTTCAGCACACCGTCCTTTTTCACGGTTACCGGCGATTTATAGAGCTTCGAACCGGCTGTCGGTTCCGAGCCGTCGGTAGTATAGCGGATTTCCACATCCGGACGGATACATGACATTTCCACCGAAAGTTTTCCGTTATCCGGAGTCACTTTATGGTCGATATTGTACATGGAGCGTGCATAGCCCACTCCCATCGCATCGAGATGAGGCAGCACATTGTCAACCCCCTTAAGGAATCCTTGCCAGTCCTTGGTTTCCTTCGGAGTCCATGCCACATCGGCAAGAGCCATCAGGCGAGGATACAGCAAATAATTTACGTCTTCCGGACTGTTGCAGAATTCTGTCCACAACGAACCCTGCACGCCCATCAGCAAATCGGCATATTCCGGTTTCCAATCGCTCTGCACCGGTTCATAGTTGTAAACATCCTTCAACGTATTATTACCAAAATAAGTCAACGGTTCAAACCACTGCGGTCCTTGATAACGTATCAGATACAACACACGTGCAGGTGTCATCACGAAGCGATGGCCCTGTTCGGCAGCTTTCAAAGCAGCTTTGCCCAGTCCCTGCCATCCAAAGATGATGACATCGTCGGGCAACGTGCTGTTGGTCAATTCATCCCAACCCATCACTTCCTTACCTTTGCTCTGGACATACTTGCTCATGCGACGCATGAAATAGCTCTGCAGTTCTTCAATATGTTCGATGCCTTCCGCTTTCATGCGAGCCTGACATTTCGGACATTTTTCCCAGTAATATTTCGAAGCCTCATCACCACCGAGATGAATGTATTTCGAAGGGAAAAGCTCGATAACTTCATCAATCACATCTTCAAGGAAACTGAAAACGCTGTCGTTTCCGGCACAATAGACAATACGGCTGTTCTTTACTCCTAAACCCGGCAAAACCGTAATCGGAATATCAACTACCGGACAAGCCAATTCCGGATAAGCCGCCAACGAAGAATTTGTATGAGCCGGCATTTCTATTTCAGGAATTACCTCCATCTGGCGATCGGCGGCATAAGCCACAATCTCACGGATATCATCTTTTGTATAATATCCACCCACCGGAGTAAGTTCTCCCTCCTGCTGGCAACGGCGGTCAGGAAACGGTTCGTCACGCTTTACCCGCCATGCTCCCACTTGAGTAAGCAACGGATATTTTTCTATTTCCAAACGCCATCCGGTGTCATCGACAAGATGCAAGTGCAGCTTGTTCAGCTTCAACATTGCAGCCACGTCAATCACCTTCAGCAAATCGGATTTCGGAAGAAAATAGCGCGACACGTCGACCATCACACCGCGATAGCCAAAACGCGGACTGTCGGTAATTTCCATTACCGGCACTTTCATCGGCTCGTCAGTAGCCGTCTTGCCGTCGATTGCAGCAGGCAAAAGCTGACGCAAAGTCTGAAGCGCATAGAAAAAGCCTGAATTGTCGGCAGCCTTTACCGTGATGCCGTCGGCTGTCACTTTCAGAGAATAAGCCTCTGACGACAGCGAAGAGTCAGTCACGAATGTAACATCTGACGAATTGTTGCCGATGCTCACCGCCGGTACAAATCCGGCCGAAGCGCCGAAACGTTCGGCAAACGCACTCACCATTTTCAACTGGGCGGCATTTTCTACTCCGAACGTTGTTGTCGGCTTAAAAAGGAAACTGCCCTCGCCTACCGACATGTTCAACGGACGCGGCACAACGGGCAAATTGTCGGCAGCTGCCGGCTGGAAAATTCCGCCGGCGAGCAACAGACAAAAAGCAGTCAATATATGCTTAAAATTCATCATTCAAAAATTAGTCGTTAATCGGATATTTCTCCAAAATCGGGTCATCATATTTCACTTGCAGTCTCTTCAGTTCCTTCATGAGTTCTGCTGTGGTTTCCTCAGTTCCCGGCTTACCGAAAATGTTGTGCATTTCGTTCGGATCTTCCTGCATGTCGTAGAGTTCCCACACGTCAATGTCGTTGTAGAAATGAATCAGCTTGTAGCGTTCAGTTCTCACACCGTAGTGGCGTTTCACCATGTGCTCGGCAGGGTATTCATAGAAATGATAGTAGAGCGACTTGCGCCAGTCGGCAGGATTCTCGCCTCTCAACAAAGGAAGCAGCGATACGCCCTGAATATCTTCCGGAATCGGAGCTCCGGCCAAATCGAGGAACGTTGGAGCATAGTCGATGTTCTGTACCATCTGCGGAATGTCGCCACGCTTGTCAAAGCCGTTCGGCAAACGCATAATCAACGGCGTACGCATAGATTCTTCATACATGAAACGCTTGTCAAACCAACCGTGCTCACCCATATAGAATCCCTGGTCAGACGTATAGACTACAAGTGTATTTTCGAGCATGCCGTTCTTTTCGAGATAATCGAGCACACGGCCTACATTATCGTCAAGCGATTTCACCGTCTTCGCATAATCGCGCATATAGCGCTGATATTTCCAACGGGCCAAATCCTCTCCCTTCAGGTTCTGAGCATAGAAATCCTCGATAATCGGAGTGTAGAACTTGTCCCATGCAGCACGCTGAGCTGAATCCATTCTGCCATAGAATTTTTCGTAAAGCGGCTTCAATCGGCTGTCCTTGTCAGCACGCAGCATTTTCAAGTCATAGATGAGGTCCATATCCTTGAACACGCTCATTTCCTGAGCGGCAGCAGCCGGACGGCCTTCATAATCGTCGAAGAAGTTTTCAGGCATTGCAAATTCCTTGTCTTCATAGAGAGCAAGATTGCAAGTGTCGGCCATCCAATTTCGGTGAATAGCCTTGTGCTGAATAAACAGACAGAACGGTTTTTCGCGGTCACGCTTGTTTTCCATCCAGTCGATACCTTCATCGGTGATAATGTTGGTAATATATCCGTGTTTCTGGATAGTATCATTGTTCATCGTGATGAAGTCAGGATTGTAGTAGTCGCCCTGTCCCGGAACAACTTCCCAATAGTCAAATCCTGTAGGCAATGACTCCAAGTGCCATTTTCCGACAATCGCAGTCTGATATCCGGCAGCCTGAAGAAGCTTCGGCATAGTCTGCTGAGAGCTGTCGAAACGGCAGGTGGTATTGTCGGTAAATCCGTTCTTGTGGCTGAACTTGCCGGTAAGCATACAGGCACGGCTCGGTCCGCTCAATGAGTTTGCCACGAAACTGTTTGTAAACCGCACTCCGTCATTGGCAATACGGTCGAGGTTCGGAGTCTCAATATAACGCTTGTCATAGCAGCTCATCATCTGTGCCGTATGATCATCGGTCATGATAAACACGATGTTGTAAGGCTTCTGAACCTCTTTTTTTCCTTGACAGGAAACGCCGAGCATAGCTGCACCGACACCCGCCAACGAACAGACAACTGTTGAAGAAATATTTCTCATAATTACTTTATAATTAAAGGTACGAATAACTCGAATTGCATTAAAAAAATTCAGTACCCGTACCTTTATATTGTTTTACAAAATACCAATCACAAATAAATTAGTCACAGTCGTAAGAATAATCCGCAATACCGTCCGACTTCGTCGGCCAACCCGGATTTTGATACAATGTGCTGTTACCTGAACCGTCAACGGTCAACAAGAACTCGGAGATTGGAATTGGCTCCAAGTAGTGCGGTTTCGGGAAGTTGTAACCGTTGTAGGCAACGCTGGTTGATGTCTTCTGCAACGGACGGATGTAATTGCTAACACCTGAAGGAGATACGACACCATTTAAAGCACCATTGTCATACATCTTGTACATTTCATCCCACAGGTTCATACCTTCCACCTGATAATCCTTCATATTGTCGAGTGCACGCCAACGTTTCAAGTCATCCAGACGCATACCTTCGCCCAACAGTTCACAACGACGTTCGCGACGGATGTTGTAAAGAGTCTTGTCAACTTCAATGCCCTTTGAATATACAGCCAAGTCATTTTCTTTTGAAAGGTCAGTAGCTGCAATAGTCTTGTTGTAGTCAGTGTCAACACCTGCACGACGACGAAGTTCTGTCCAGTAGCGGTCGCAGTTGCCACCCAAGTTTCCATGACGTTCGTAATAAGCTTCCAAATAAATCAGGTAAGCTTCAGCGGCTCTAAGAATTGGAGTAGCCGATGTACCTTGTCCCTGTTCCTGTTGACCCGGCTCGTTGCTTACCCATTTTTTCAACTCATAGCCTGTCGGAGAAGCTTCGTTACCAGAAAGAGTCAATTGAGGACGATAGTAGTAAATCGTATCGTTTACAAGAGTTCCATCCGGACCTTGAACCGTTTCAATGTCGCTGCCGGCAATCTTAACAGAATTTACAAGACGTTCGTCACGATCCTTCATTTCATCCAGCATGTAAGTGTCACCACCATAATTGCTGCCGTCAGCATAAATAGGAAGACCGTTCTTCATCAAGAATGTGTTAACCAAAGCACGGGTAAAGCCTGTACCGCCACCTGTTCTGCCAAGGTAGTTGGAAGCACTGTGTGACAGAATACCCATCTGATAGTAACGTGCGAGAATCACCTCATCATTAGAGCTGAACGGAGTCAGACGGTTGAACATTGCGATATAGTCATCGTCCAATGCACGGTGGGATGCTACCAAATCAGCGGCTTCAATAGCCTGATCAAGGAAGTATTCGATTTCCTTTTGGGCATCACCGGCTTTAAACTGGAAGTCAGGATACATGCTCGCACCAACCCATTTCGGATTACCCGGAACAAACGCCGTATTGGCATGATATTTTTCCCAAGTTGCTTCGTAAAGCGCTACGCGGGCTCTCAACAGACGGGCAGCATCCTTTGACAGACGGCCTTCAGCCGGAGCATTTTCCATCATCAGCTCTTCAGCACGTTTCAAGTCTTCGATAATGAAGCGTGCCACTTCGTTACGCGGACGACGTTTGCTGGCCTGTGCCAGAGTCGCTTCATCATCAGGCAACATTACTTCCAGAATAGGAGCATCACCATAGTTGCGAAGCAAACGGAAATGTTCGTATGCACGGAAGAAGAAACCTTCACCCCAATAGTGGTCAATGAATTCCTTTGTACCAGTAATTGCACCGGCATCCATCTGTTCCTTTGTCTTGTTGATAAAGAAGTTGATACCACGCAGATTCACGAATTTCCATTCTGAATTTGCCTGTTGAACAGTCTTCTTGTCACCCGGATAGAACATATTGTTAGGCCAGTTGCCGCATTGGTTGTCGCTGGTATTGTCATCTTCATAAGGACCGCCCCAAAGATATTCCATCTTAGGAAGAATCTGATAGAAGTCGTTTACAGCCAATTCCAAGTCATCGACTGTCTTATAATAAGCATTCTCATCGCCGAAATCCATTGGTTCACGGTCAAGGAAGTTACAGGAAGCAACACTGCCCGCCAACAAGAACGCACCGAATATATACTTAAATTTTTTCATTTTTCTAAATGTTTAGTTTGTCATTAAAATGTAAGTTCCAATCCGACTGACCACACACGATACATCGGATATGTTTTACCCGGTCCGTAAGGGTCAGTTGATGCGCCCAACGCTTCAGGGTCATAAATTCTAAGATTGGTGAATGTGAACAAGTTTTCACCTGATACATACAAACGAGCCTTTTCTACATACTTGGCCAGTTTAGTGTTTTCAGGAAGGCTGAAACCAATTTGAAGGTTCTTCAGACGCAAGTAAGAAGCATCCTGCAAATAACGGTCGCTCACCTGAATGTTGTTTTGGTCTGTACGCAAACGTCCGTAGTAAGGATCATCCATGTTGGCACCCAGCGGAGAACCTGCAAAACGGAAGTAGTCCAAGTGATCCTTGCTGAATGAACGCTGGTAAGGAGAAACGATACCGAAGAAAGTTGCACTGTTCTTGAAGAACACGTCACGCTTACCGATACCCTGGAAGAATGCACGGAAGTCAATGAACTTGTAAGATGCTTCCAATGTGAAGCTATAAGCGAAACGCGGAGTTGCATTACCGATGATAGTCATGTCACCGTGGTCAGTGATTGTTCCGCTACCCGGATCAATGCTGCCGCTCTTGTCCAAGTCGCTGTACATCACGTCACCACCACCCCAATTAGAACCGATGGCCGACTGGTTGACATGTGCCAGATAATCGTTCATTTCCTTGTCGCTCTTTGCAATACCTTCCACTCTGTAACCCCAGATGTCGCCAAGAACTTTTCCTTGATAGTATGCTTCTGCACCATTTGTACCTTCGAGCTTGCCGTCAGGTGAGTCATATTTCGTAACGACTGACTTATAGTCACTCAAGCTTGCAGAAATACCGTAGCTGAAGTCAGCACCGATACGGTCTCTCCAAGAAACTTCCAATTCCCAACCGCGTGTTCTCAACTCGGCGTTGTTTGTTTTAGGAGCGTTACCGCCATATACTGCCGACAATGCTTTAGCCGGACCAACCATGTCAAGAGTACGACGCTGATACCAGTCGAAAGATCCTGTCAAGCGGTTATTCAAGAATCCCCAGTCAACACCGACACCGGCATTCTCAATCTTTTCCCATGTCAAAGATGTTGAGTACGGGTCATACATCGGAAGTACAGATGCCTGTGAGCCGCCGATTACAACATTACCCGGCTGTGCTTCCATTCTCTGATAGAACTGATAGAATGAAGTCGTGTTCTGGTTACCCAGACGACCGTAAGAACCACGGAACTTCAAATATTCGAAACCTGCGTCATACAGTTTTGAGAAGAACTTTTCACGAGCCACGTTCCAACCCAAAGAGAAGGATGGGAAAACACCCCAGCGCTGGTTGGACGGGAAACGGGAAGCACCGTCATAACGGAGGTTCACTTCCGCCATATAGCGGTCATCGTATGCATAGTTCAAACGACCGAAGAAACCCATGTTGGCCCATTCGCCTTTACGTTCCGAAATCATAATGTTGTCAGAAACGGAATTGATAAATGGCTTGTCGTCCAAAAGAACGTTGTCGCTACCTACGCGAACGGTTTCATTGAAATAGTATTCAGTCTGGGCACCCAACAATGCCTTGAAATAGTGAACTTCGTTGAAAGTCTTTTCGTAGTCAGTATAGAAGTTTGTCTGCAAGTAGTTTACGCTACCCTTAGCACGTTCGTAGTAAGAAGTACCTGCTGGCGGCTGACGGTTGAATGTACCGTTTTCACGTATTTCAGTCTTGTCGGCAACACCTTCGAGTACTGGGAAATACTGTGTAGAACCGTCAGGCAATGTATATTGCAGTTTGCTGAAATGACGGGAATAGCTCGGAGATTCCAGACGGCTGTTGATATCAGCATAAATCTTCCAGCCTTTGATCGGCTCAACTACCAAGCTTGCCTGGTTGTAGAGAAGCTGGTTCTTGTCTTCAAAACGTCCACCTTCTGAAATTGAAGGAATCAAAGATTCTTTATTGTATTCGCCGTTAGGCATCGTAACAGGCATCAACGGAGAACGACGGCCAAGGTTGTGGAAGAACAAGTTGTCCATAGCCGAAGGCTTGTTGTTGTCTGTAGTAATCAAACGTGTGCTCCAGTTGAACGATACATAGTCATTGAACTTGATACCGACCTTACCGTTCAAAGCCAAACGAGAATATGTTTCATCTGCATAATTGAACAAACCGGTCTGTCCAAGGTAGTTGGCTGACAAATAGTAAGTCACCTTGTCACCACCGCCGCTCACACTGAAGTTGTGTTCCTGTGAAGTCGTAAAGTTTTTCAAGTAAACGTCATACCAGTCGGTATTTGCAAAGCTTCGTTGTCCCCAAGCCCAGTCGTTCTGACCTTCAGCCTGTTCAATACCGTAAGGAAGTTCACCACGCTGATAAGCAAGAATCTTGTTCAACTGAGCATCGCTGAACTGAGCACTACCTCCGGCGTTGATGAACGCATCGTTCACCATCAAGGCGTATTCATATGAATCAACGCTTTTCGGAACAGAAATCGGCTGTGAAATACGCATGTTGCCCGTATAGTTTACACGCAAGCCGCGTTCACCGCTCTTCGTAGTAACAAGGATTACACCGAACGGAGCACGTGAACCGTAGATAGAAGCAGCAGCGGCATCCTTCAATACTGAAATGTTTTCGATATCGTTAGGGTTCAAGCTTGACAGGTCACCTTCCATACCGTCGATAAGTACCAGCGGAGATGAAGAAGAACCTTCACCGATAGAACCGATACCACGGATGTTGATGTTCATTTCCTGTCCGAGCGCACCACCCTGGTCGTTCGTAATGTTCAAACCGGCAACGGCACCCTGCAAACCCTGTACGGCATTCGAAACCGGACGGGCTTCCAACACGGTGTTGTCGATAGTCTTAACGGCACCGGTCGCATTGATTTTTTTCTGTGTACCGAAGCCGACGATTACCACTTCGTCAATGAGCTGTGTATTGTTGCTCATCTGGATACGGAATTCACGTTTGTCGCCCACTTTTATTTCCTGCGTTTCATAGCCGATATAGGAAACGACAATTACGGAATTGCTGCTTGGCACCGTCAGTGAGAAGTTACCGTCCAAGTCTGTGGCCGTACCCACTTTACCTCCTTTAACGATAATATTTGCACCCGGCAGTCCTAATTCAGTTTCGTCGAGGACTACACCTTTTATCGTAATTTCTTGAGCATATGCCGTTGCCGAAAGGAACGAGAACATACAGCCCAATAAAATAAATATAAATCTCTTATTCATTGCTCGTATATTTTTTATTACTTATCTTTTTCTCCTTTTTGACCGAAAGTCAAACGATAAATCACAGCACTGTCGGCCGTAAGAATGTGTTGGACAGCCTTATTAGGACGGCTCACATTCGTATTACGCGGCACAGCGGCAATCACAGTACCGTCACCGCCGCCAGACAAGTTCTGCGTAACGAACCAACGAATAGGCGGAGTTCCCAATTCCGGCATCGGAGCATTCCACTTCGCATTGCTCTTCAGCTCAATTCTTACAGTGTCGATATTCGGTTCAAGCACGATCTCTGAAATGTCGACAATCTTACATCTGGTATTTGACACATATTCCACTGTGTCAGTAGTAATCGTGTACTTACCGTCAGAGCCGATAACAGGCTTACCTGAAGCATCTTTCAACGTATCATACTCAAAATAAGTACGAACAATGGCAGAATCAACCACACTCACAACCTCCCACGGATACTCGGTTCCGGAAGCGGTTGTAATACCAGTTACTTCTAATGTGGATTTCAGATTGAAATCTCCCGGATTGCCGACTTCTTCCTGACAAGAATAAGTCATTACACCCAGCAGCAATGCGGCAACGGGAAAGAAAATTCTCTTCATAGTATAAAATTTTAATTTTTTCAGTAGAAAGTTTTTAAAGAACGGTGTGTCGGACGGTTCCAGCAGGCATTATCCCACACACCGGTAGTACTATTTTATTTTAACGCTTCATAAATTTGTTCGTATACATCTTTCCTGAAGTTGTCTGTACCGAAAGAACATACATTCCAGAATGAATGGCAGATACATCGAGTATTTTTTCAAAGTTGTCATTGCGAAGAACGCATACGCCGGTTGCATTGAAAACTTCCAGACTCTGACAAGATTCACCATTCGGCAAAAGGATAGTCAACTGATTGTCCACCGGATTCGGATAAACTTTCAAGCAGCCTTTACCGTTTTCATTCGGCAACATTTCTACAGCACCCGGATTCATGTCAACTTCAGTAACCAAAGTGTCTACGTTGCTGTTGATTGCAAAGCTTGCAGCCTTCACCAAACTATATTTATGATTTGTCTTCACGTCGTTACCCATATCCCAATAGAAAATACCGGCAAGTTTGTTGTCGCGGGCATGCTTCGCTCTTTCATACGACTGGTTGTAGCCTGTAAAGTAGCGTGTAAGTCCCTGTTCGTCAAGTGCAGAATCCATGTCTGGAGTATAATTGCCTTCAAGCAGGTTGTTGCGTACACCAATCGGAGCGGCAGATTTGATTTCATTACCGTTTGCATCATAACCTCTTGATGTGGTAGTAGCAAACGACATCAATATCTTGTCATTAGGATAGCCGTGTCCCGTGAAACATCGGAAAGCGTCAAGATAAGTGTTCCATGTGAAATTGTTCTTAGCCGGACCGTAGATCTGGAATGTAAAGTAGTCAACGTTCGGCATATATTTTGTCGGGAACGCATAAGTTACATAGTGAGGAGAAACCGTGAAAATCTTGCCTTCAGGGAGAAGCTTGCGGATTTCTTCGGTGAGCAGACCGTAATTGTTCCAACCTGCGGTTGAATAAGTCCATTCAAAGTCCAAATCCACACCGTCAAACTCCTTGGAGATTTCAGCCAGGTCCTGTGCAATGATTTTGCGCTTGTTGGCATCGGCGAATGTGTTTTCCCAACCCTCATGTCCGCTGACACTCATACGAATCTTGAAACCTCGGTGGTTGGCATACGCGCTTCTCATGATGCTCAAGAAATGCTTATAAGAATAATAGTCATAACCCGGGTCTTCAGCATTGTCGTAACTCCAGTAAGAATTAGCCTTCTGCATGACTCCGGCTGTCAGCACCACATCAAAATCCGGCATCGGCAAGCCTGCACTCATATCGCTCTGCATGTCAAAACGGTTGCGCGACATATGCCAGATTGCCGTGTCGTCCAACTTGGCTTTCAGGTTTTCGCCCACAACTGCATCCACATCATCGACACCGGCAGGAATCCAGCTTTCCTTTTCTGTTCCGCACTGTCCGTTGGCTCCGAAAAATGCAATGCCGTTGAACATGAACTCAAACGTACGTTCAATCTGCATGTCCTGTGAATAAGTTCTCACACCGAAATGTACCCATTGATTCATTGCAAACGGGTTGTTGGCCATTGAAGCATAGTCGTGACCGTTAACACGGACAACAATCTGGCCTGTACCCGGCTTGGATTCGTTTTCCTTGCCCAAACGAATGGAGAAACCGTTCTTTCCGTCGGCTGTTTCTTTTCTAAAGATATAGGCGCCTTCTGTCCATTCTTCCAGATAAATCCAAGTTTGGAAAGTATACTGGTCATTAGGTGTCATGGCATTTTTACCTACAGTCATACCAACACCTTCACCGCTCAAGGACAAAACGCCTTTACGACCGGCAAATTCTGCCAAATATTCTGCATTTTGAAGTACACCGGCATTGTTCGGATAAGGCAATGACAAGTGTCCGGACGATGATGAAGAAATACCGAGAACAATCAGGTCGTTAGTCAAAAGATACTTGTCACGGTCAATTGCACGGTCAAAGAAACGGCTGAAATCTGTATAGGCAGCCGCTATATAATATTTGAATTCAGAGTTATCTGTCACAATTTCCCTTTCAGCGCCGTTTTCAGAGAAAATGCCGTGATGCTTGAATTTGTAGTCTACGACATTTTCACACAAATTCTGGTCAAATTTATAATATGCTACGAGATCATCCCATTGAGGAGCAAACTTATTCAAAGTATTGTTTTGGAAATAATCATAATCGGCAGCGAGTTCTGCCTTCCATACACGAAATTCATCAATACGACCGTTCAGTCCACCGCCAATTACGAACGGAGACAAACTTGCCGGAATAGTCATCACGGCACTATTCTTACCGCACTCAACACCGTTTACAAGCACTCGTGCCGCATTGTCATTGGCAAGGAACGTAAGTTGTGCCCACTTGCCGGCAGCCAAGTCTTTGGATGTTGCTATAAGTTTTTGAGTTCCAACAATAAATATAAGTTCATTTTCTTTTCCCAAAGTAGCTTTGAAATCATCTCCACGGGAATACACGACAGCACCTTCATTCCATTCGGCTACGTTCATCCAAAACTGGACCGTGTACGAAGATATACCGTCAAGCTCAGGCATTACATTAAAAGTGACATTTCCTTCCGATGTCAGTTTCAATGAATAGTTGTCGACTTGAGCGTTCACAGCCAAGACCGATACAACAGCCAGGAACAAAGAGCAAAGAATTTTTTTCATAAGTTCAAACTGAAGTATTTTGTTATAAGAGTAATTTGGTTTTTATCAGGTTGTAATTAGTCTTGTGTGGACCTCTATGCCGGTCCACACAAGACTATATAGGATTTGTTTTTATTTTACAATCAACTTAGAGCTTTCGCCGTTAGCGCGAACAATGTAGAAACCTGCATTGAGTTGAACAGTTTCACCAGCCTTAGCAGTTGCTACCTTCATACCGTTCAAGCCGTAAACTTCACCGGCAGCATTGAATGTTACTTGATCACCGCTAACTGTGAATGCTTTTTCCTTAAACAGATCTGCCACACTTGCATCGTCACCCGGTTTATATGTTACATATTCACGTTCAACCGGTTCACCAACAGGTTCTGTCATAAATTTGAGTTCTTTAATCAATACAGCACCTTCCATCCAAATGCCATTAGAGAATTCCATCTTAACGCGAGTCGGATTACCGGCTTCAGTACCTACCGTACAGTCAAATTCATATACCATCCATTTTGTCGGGTCATATGCAACGTTCCAGTTTTCATCGTAAACAGGATTGCCTTCTTCATCCAACTGTTGGAAATCACCTGCATTGAACAAGCCACCGAAGTTTGTCTGGTTGTTAGCCAATGTAGAAGTAGCAAGTTTGAACATTTCGTCTGTTGATGTCTGTGTATTGTGAACAATGCTGAACACCATACGAACGCGGATAGGTTTCTGATCTGCATCTGAAGTGCTGATCGGAGTCTTAGAATACGGTGAGAAGAAATTGAAGTTAAACCAACCTATATCTGCACCTGAAAGTTTTTCTGCACCGTTTTCGTAGTTAGAGTTCGGGCCTTTAACACAAAGCACCTTACCTACTTCACCACCCAAATCAACGATTGTAGTCATTTTTTGGATTGATTGCCCCATGTTTGAAGTCGGAACTTCTTCTGATTGTCCTAATTTACCAGGAGCACCAGCCAATACCAAATAACCGGCATCGCTATGTTCGATGGGGAGCTGCCAACCTGTAGGGATGTTGGCACCAGAATTGAAATAGTTGATTTTGTATTCACCTTCCGGTTGGTTCGCAAATTTGAAACGATCCGGTGTGATGTCATTCTGTGCATAAGCACCGAAAGCTGTCAGCATCGCAGCAGCTGAAAGAAGTAATGATTTTGCTTTCATAAGATTTTAATTAAGTTAGTATAGGTTTGTTTTTCTATTTTTTTAAGCCGTTACATTTTACTGTTCCGACATGGTTTTTCTTTTGATGTTTCTGAAATGGTCAGGTTTTTCAAACTGAAGTTTTCACGTTTTTCAATTTTAAGGATTCCTGTTGATTTCGAACATTGCAAAAGTCCGTTTTTTATTCCAAATTGATGTTCAATCCCGTCTATAATATGTACAATATTGTCCAATCCTTAAAGAAACATCCTTAAATCACTATCTGTCAGCACATTAATTCAAACCAAGATTTTAGCATTTTAGACAATTCATGCACATCAGACTTGATTGGATTGAACATCAAAACTGCATTTTCAACCGACCGCACCTTACCATACAAACCAAAAAGCAATCTTTTTTGCACAGTCGGTTTGCGTCATGCTCTCATGCATGCCAATGCGTGGAATAAAATCAGTACAGAACTTTTCCGAATCAAACTTTGTCCCCGTACTGAACAGAATGTTTTATAGAGACTAAATTAAATTTTTAACGAATCACAACTTTGGAAGTCTTGTCGGCATAGCGAACCAAATAGAAACCGGTAGACATCGGGACTTCCATGAATGAATCGGAAATTTGCACTGCTTTCACCAAAGAACCGTTCAAGCTGTAAATGTAAACAATGCTTCCAAGTTCCATTTCATTCAAATAAATGTTTTCATTATCCCATGCAACAAATCCACAGCCTTCAGACGGAAGAGTTGTCACACTACTTGAAGTTCCGTCGGGAGTATCCCATCCGTCAGCAGGAACATTTGGAATTTCACTAGTCGGTTCGGCAGTAAATTTAATACGGGCAAAGTAATATGCACGTCCTGCAAAGTTACTGTAACCCGGAATATTGAATTTAACTCTTAATGGGATCGATTCAGCACCATACCCTTCTCTGTTCAAATCGCCAAACACAGGCATCCACTTCGTACATGTAGTAGTATAGGCGTTGGTCGTGGGCAACGGAATATTTTCAGTTGCTCCATTCCTGTTCCATATATCCACGGTAATGTTTTCACCAATCGGTGTTCCTACAATTTTAGTCACCATTTCGAAACGAACAGGGACAGTTGTCGGGAAAGTTTTGTCTGTAAACATATTAAAAGACATAAACCCCACTAAATTATCAGCAGCTTCAAGTTCCGGCATTTCTTCACTACCAAAACCTTTTACAAGCAACATTTTGCCATATTCTGTTTCCACAATATGACAACCTTTGTTAATACCCTCAACAGAAGCATCATCATTTTTCACATTATTACCAACAAGCGTTGCAAATCCGCCTTCTTTCAATTCATCGTCCGAGTAATGTCTAGGATTTGAGCCCTGGTTAGAATACTGAAAAAATTCGTACGGTCCGACCTCTTTTTCAGAGAATTTAAAATGTGATGGGGTTACATCGTCATTTGCAGCGTTAACACTAGAAACTGCAAGCAATGCTGCAGCAGAAAAGAGTAAAGTTTTTGTTTTCATTTTAATTTTATTTTAAGATAAGAAGATTAGGTTTGTGCCACAAAATTACTATCCGGGTAATTTTTCGTTGTTCGATTCTGTTCATAATATGTCCAAAATCGTCTAAACCTATCTTCTATACCTCAAAATAAATTACCAATCAACGACTTACACTTCTTCGTTTATTTCTTCAGCAGAAGCCGTGTTCGTTTTTTTCATCCTGTTTTTGTACGATGTTGGAGTTTCAGAAGTGAATTGTTTGAACAGCGTACTAAAATATCTAGAGCTTGAGAAGCCCGTACGCTCCGAAACTTCCGTTACCGACAAATCGGTAGAGGCCAGCATCTGCATGGCCTGTTCAATTTTCACCCGATTGATATAGTCGTTCACTCCAAGGCCGGTCAGAATTTTCACCTTATTATATAATGACGCACGGCTCATACCTATTTCCACGGTCAGATATTTCACATCCAAATCAGCATTATCAAGATTTTCGACAATCAGCTTATTGAGTTTCTGTAGGAACTTCTCGTCAGCATTACTGAAGGTCTGCTCTTCTGGTGTCTTCACTACGCCTGACACACTACGGTAGTAGGCTTTCACCTGATCACGGTTACGCAAAAGGTTACGGACAATCGTCAACAGCAAGTCAACGTCGAACGGTTTTGGCAAATAGGAATCGGCTCCCAGCTTATAACTGATGGCACGGCTCTCCTGCGAACTGCGTACCGTAAGCAGCACCACCGGAATATGGCTGATTTCAATATCACTCTTCAAACGATGGCAAAGTTCATACCCGTCCATTTTGGGCATCATAATGTCGCTCACCACGATATCCGGCTGATATCTGCGAACCATAGCCAAACCTTCTTCTCCATCAGAAGCCATATAGACGTTTTTGAACACGCCCTTGAAAGCCTCGGCCATGAAAGTGCGCAATTCGCTCTCATCATCTACAACAAGAATCGAATAGTTCTCCATGCTGAAGTCTATGGAATCCGGCACTTGCATATCCTCTTCCGAACGTTCGGGCTCAACATTGTTCAAATAGTCGCCTGATTTCATTGCCACACATCCGTCCATTTGCTCCAACGGAAGCTCAAACCAGAAGGTTGCTCCCTTATCCTCATTATTATAAGCGCCAATTTGCCCACCGTGCTGTTCAAGCAAGGTTTTCGAATAAGAAAGGCCAATGCCGCTTCCGCTGATTTTATGCTCTCCTTGATAGAAACGAGTAAACAAGTGGCTCAAATCTTTTGCCGACAATCCCATGCCTTGGTCTTTCACCGAGATACGCACATTATTGCCCTTTTTCTCCGACATGACAACCACTTCCGTGTTTCCTTCGCTATATTTAAAAGCATTCATCAGCAGGTTGGACACAACGATTTCACACTTTTCTTTATCGAACACCACATTTCCGATCTGCGGGTCCGGCTCAAAGCGCAAGGTCATGTCTTTTGTCTGATATTCTTCCACAAAATCATCGACTACAGTACCCAGCCATGAATTCAAATCGTGCGGGTCGAGATGCAGTTCCTCATACCCGACTTCCATCCGGCGCATATCGAGCACCATATTAATAAGATTCCGCATCTGCCGTGCCTGCTTGAATATTCGGCGCAATTGCTGGTGCAGTCGCTCGCCGTCATTATTATCACTGTTAAGCAGTTGTTTCAGCGGAGCATAAATCAAGGTCAACGGCGTACGCAGCTCATGACTGATATTGATAAGGAAACGTACCTTGTCCTCCGATATCTTCTTTTCCTTCTCCTTCAAATCCAACAGCAACTGATTCTGCTTCTTGCGTAAAGAATAGGAAAATCCCAGATATACAATTGCCGCCAATGCTATTACAACCTGCAATAAAAACCACCATTGCCGCCACCAGGGTGGAACGACTTGCAGACGAATCAAGCATTTCGGCTCGCTCCACTCCCCGTCGCGCGTGCTACACGACACATAGATTTCGTGAGTGCCGGTCGGCAGCGAGTGCAGCATCAGCGTATGGTCGTATGTTTCCAAGAAAGTACGGTCCAAATCCTTTATATAGTAACGGAACATTTTCTTTCTGAATATATCTTTTTCACGCACCATCAATTTGAGTGACAGCGACGTATAGTCCCATGGAATTTTAATTTCCTGAACACCGTCGGCAGCAATATTCCGCACCGAAACTCCGTCAAGCACAACATCTGCAACTTTAAGCGACATGGGAGAAGTGTCGTCACCGGCATACGACGAATAATAATCGCCGTCAATGCGGAGAAGTCCCGTGATTCCTCCCAGATAAATATCACCGTCGCGCGACACTAAAGTTGCCTTGTTGATATATTCATTGCTCATAGCCCCGTCCGACTCCCCATAGATCAAAAAATGCTTGTCTTTTTCCACATAGCGGAACAGCATATTCTGTGCGCCTATCCACAAACCCGATTTTGCATAGACCATCGACGTGACTTCCCTGAACTTATTGGTTTCAATGCGTTCAAGTTTTCTTGTACTCTCATTATAGAAAAGCAATCCCTTATTGGTGCCCAGCCACAGATTTCCATTTTTGTCACGGCTCGCCGAATTAATGACTTCCCCGTCGTCTTCCGGCAGAGTCAGCACCGACACCACCTTGGCAGAATTCTGTACAACCTTCACAACAAACGACTGACTCAACGCATAAGTCTGGATGCTGTCAGCATAAAAAGGCATCATCGCACCTTTATAGTTCACCTTGCTCGGCATTGACAGTTCCACCAGAGAGTTGTCCGTTTTGTCGTAAATACAAATACGGTCCGTAAACAGAAGTATTTTGTCGGGCGAAGACGCACTCAAATTGATGGATGTAGCTGAGCGTGTCACCAATGCTCTCTGCTCTTCCGACAGGAACGGGCGTATCGCTCCGGTCGTGCGATTGAACAGATACAGGCCTTAGGAATAGAAATAAACCAGCAGCTCTTCACGGCTGTAACTCGTTATCGAACCGACTTTCAAATTAAAGGTAAGAGGGAAATGACGGAACTTGTTCTGCCGCGGATCAAGACACGACAAGCCACCTCCGTCCGTTCCTATCCATATATAGCCGTTTTCATCTTCATAGAGGCACTGAACGGAACGGTCGCTCAAACCGTTATCATTTCCGGGCGGCACATCCCGATAGCTGAACATATGCACTTCCTTGATTCCAATCATACCGCCGCGCACCGTACCAGCCCACATATTGTCACTGTCGTCCTTATACAAGCAATAGACAGAGCTGAAAGGAAACGAATTGGCATCGCCGACAACATAACGGATATTCTGGAAAGCCCCAGTCGACATATCATAAACACTGATACCTCCGCCATCGGTTGCGAGCCACAGTTGACCGTCGCGCTCTTCGATGTCAAGGATAATGTTATTGCTTAAATCAGAATTTCCCGTATGAAGCTCAGCGAATTTCGTTCCGTCGGGCAAATACCCTACAAGTCCTTTTCCATAAGGCGATATCCACAGCCGTCCTTTAGAGTCAACAATGGTTGCCATAATCTCCTTTTCGCGGATGAACGGTGTTCTCCGGATATCTCCCGTACGAAAATTGTACAGCCACATACCGTTCCAGCGAGTAGCAAGAATCCACTGCTCGCCACCCCATTTCGCCATAAATGTAAAGGACGAATGCTGCTCCTTAGACTTCATCGGCATCAAGGTAAGTCCACCCGTATTGTACGAACGTTTGAATATATTTCCTGAACCGGCAAAATATATGGCCGTATCGCACACAAGATAAGCCTGTGTTCTGAAACGGGAATTATACCATGCAATATGCTCGAAATCATCCGTTTTTCTTTGATATAAATCCAAACCTCCCGATGTCGACACCCACAAATTGTCCTGAGCATCCTCCACCACATAAAAAATCATATCGGCCGACAAGGAATTCTTATTCTCGGCTTCATTCTGATAGTTTCGGAACTCATACCCGTCAAAACGGCTAAGTCCAGTACGGGTTCCTATCCAATAAAATCCATTATGGTCCAATGTAATGGAACGGACATAATTCTGAACCAGTCCGTCCTGTTGTGACAGCTGTTTGAAATAAAAATTCGGCAATTCATTCGCATTGACAGTATTTGACAGAAGAATGCCAGCAACAAACACAATGATATAGAATATAAGGCTTTTCTTCATAAAGTTAGGTTTTGTTAATCTTCCATAGCAAAATATCAATACACCATAAAACGCTGTATTCATCAGGTGTAATTGCTTATAATTTAGTCATACATGATTCAAAGATAAATTTTTTCTCCGACTTACACAAATTTTCACAGCCTATTCCGAATCTTTTTCCCACAAAAAACGAAAAATGGGCCATGCTGTCAGCAGCATAACCCATTTCAAAAAATACATGTATGACTTATAAAGTACAGTATTTACAGCAACATGATTTTACCAATCCTGTAACCGTTTTCTGTCTGTACTACAACAACATATACGCCATCCGGCAAATCCAATATAGCTCCGTAGCGATTGGTTGACAAACCTCCGACTGCCCACTGACGTGAACCGGAGAGCGAATAAACCGCCACACTGCACACCGTAGCCTCCGAATGTATATTCAATCGGCCCTTGTGGCAGGTAATAACGGCACCGGCATCTTCCTGGGAAGCAACGCCCGAGAGGTAAACAACCGAGAAGTCGTGAGAAGCGTTAGCCAGTCCCGACCAAGCCGTCACAGTGTAATCACCGGGAACAACCGCATCAAAATGCCCGTCTGAACGGATAGCACCGCCGCCAGTGACAGCCCATGTCAAATCCACGTCTGTCAGCACCTGCCCTGCCACATCCTTCACTGCTACCGTAAACTGACTTTCAGAATCGGCAGGAATTTCGGCCGGAGCATCAACAAATACTACTTCACAGGCTTCACCGTCGTGCATCTCACGCCCAAACAGTTGCCATTCCCATACGGAATAGCCGTAAGGCAAAGCACGTTTCGTACACCACAGACGAACGTAACGGGCAATGGCACTAATGGTAGCCTTGTCGGTACGTTCTCCGGAAAGCCCGTTTTCTGAAACTATTGTCTGCCAATGTTCACCATCAAGCGACACCTGCATTTCATAGTTGGCAGCCGAAGCAGCTTCCCACTGGATTTCACTGCGCATCAAGTGGTAAACGCCCTGCAAGTCAAACATCAGCCATTCCGGCCCGTCTACATGGTCGCTTTCCCAACGTGTTCCGGTATTGCCGTCATTGGCAGCCGAGGCTGTTCCAGAAGAAGCCTCAGCAGGACGGTTGAGTGCAATGTTCTCAGTTAAAGCCGAAACCACTTCAACGGTCGCCGTTGCCTTCAAACCGCCCGAAAGGGCTGTCACCTGATAAGTTCCCGGCTCATCGGCGACAAACGCACCGTCGATACATGTTCCTCCGCTACATTCCCAATCACTTATTTCTTTATGCGTATTTCCATATTGGTCGGCCACTACAGCCTCCAATTGCAAGGACACACCGGCTTCAATCTCGGCAACCGGCGGGAATACCTGCAACAAAGTCATTTTCCGTTCGGCCAAAATTCGAAGTTCTACTCTGTCTGTCAGGTTTTCATAACCAACCGTCACCACACATTCGCCTTCGCTGACCGGAGTGAGGATGCCTCCGGCATCGACGGTTGCATTTCCGTTGGAAACATCCCATACGAAGCTGCCTTGCGGAGCAAACTCAAGTCCGTATTGGTCGGTCAGCAGGGCTTTCAGCTGAACCGGCTCACCAATATAGGCTACCGTACCGTCAGGCAGACTGATTTGCACATCGCTTGCTACGGGGTTTTCATAACGGGATTTTCCATATACTTCCACTTCGTCCAGACATGAACCATATTGCAAACTTCTTGCCATACAGTAAATGCGCACATATTGACCGGCTACATTGGCAAACGAAATGTCGCGTGTTCCTCCCGTTGATGCCGATTCCTGATAAACAGTTTTCCAAATCATTTCATCGTCCGACACTTCCACACGATAGTCCGTAGCATAGGCATCCTTATTCCAATGCAGCACAATACGGTTAAGCACATAAGGCATTTCCAAATCAATGGAAACGAACTGATTATCGTCGAAAGCGCTACCCCAACGAGTCGACAAATCACCGTCGTTGACATATTCGGGCAATGTCAGGTCGTTTTCATAGCTGGAAGCCGTCACAGGCTTGTTGAGCGCCAAATTGACATCAGCATAGCTTCCTACTTTCACATAGGCCGTATCGGCAACAGCCCCCTTCGACACAATGATTTCATATTCCCCTTCACGCAGACCATTGAAAACAGCGCCGTCCATCAATTCAGGCGCAGCCTTGCAGGCGTAGACAAACCCGTCGCTACTACATGCCGTCGAGAACTGGTCGAACACTTCAATACTGAACTCGACCGATTCACCTTTCACCAGCTCCACATTCTGAGGATAGATTTCCACCGAACGGGGCTTGATGCTTTCTTCCACCACAAACTGAACCGTGGCTTTCTTGTCACCGACTGTAGCCGTTACTTCAGCAGTTCCATAGCCCACAGGCACATAAATGCCGTCTTCGGAAACTTCGCCTTTCCCGCTTTCTACCGACCATTGCGGCTGAATATCAACTTTCTCACCTCTGCCGTCATAGCCTACGGCCTTCAATTGGACGGATTCTCCTTCCTTGACAAGCAAAGAGGGCGCGGTCACTTCAATACCCATCAGTTCCGAAGGGTCGCTATCCGGGTCAATACCATGCACTTCCAATTCATAAAGCGAATAGCCGTAAGTGGTGGCACGGCCTTTTCCCTGCATTTTCACATATCGGGCGGACCTGCCCACACTTACATTCTCGACACCGCCGCCTCCGCTGACTTCGGCCACAGTTGTCCAGTCGGAAGCATCGTCGGACACTTGAATCTCATAAAGCGATGCATAAGCCGTTTCCCAATAAAGAGTGACATAGCTGACGTATTTCGGAGTGCCAAGGTCTACATATATCCACTCATCATCGGTATGCTGGCTTCCCCAACGTGTCAAATAATCGCCGTCGGTGGCCGATTCGGCTACCGTTCCGACATTTTCATACGAGCTGACCACCACGCGCTTGTGAAGGGCAAGGTTTTCCATCGGCGGTGTCATATATACATCATGTGAATACACCTTTCCGCCATCGGTTACTGCCTCAACCGTATAAATGCCTACACCCTGTATGTCGAGAATAGAGTCGTTTTTCACCACATTGCCATCCTTTTTAATCCGCCATTGGCATACAACCGGAAAAGCATTCCCATACTGGTCTTTGGCGTTGAGTGAGAACGTAAGTGTAGTGCCGGCTTCAGCATATTCCACTTGAGGCTCAATGGCAGCAGAGTGCAGCACCGGTTCGTCGTCAATACGCAACCCCTTTTCAGCACGCAGTCCGCCACAAACAGCTACCACCTTACAAGTCTCACCTTTCTCCTGTCCGGCTGTAAACAATCCGTTACCATCGACTGTACCACCCGAACCTTCCACGCTCCACACAACATCGCCTTCCGTAGTAGCGCCGTATTGGTCAAGCAGTTCCGCTTTCAATTGAAGGCTTTTGCCCGGAGCTACAACAGATTCGCCATTGATAATTTCCACAGTTGCCAACTGAGGTTCATCACTATATACCGTCAGTTTTCCTGCAGGAGCCTTGAAGCTCACCAATTCGGAACCGTCGCGATAGAAAGTCACTTGCCGTTCGTCGTTTTCAGCATTATAGACAACATAGGTATAATGTCCCTCCGCATCGCAATAGGCGCTTGCCGTCGTAATGTCGGCATTTACGGTATAATCCCTGTCGCCATACGTACGGTGGGAATGAGTGATATAATAAGTAATGCCGTTCGTGTCCGTATTCCGAGCAACAGGCATTTCCGCATCCCACATTTCATCAAAAATCTGAGCAGCCTGGTCGGCATCAAACCGTTGCAGATACGACAACACGACATTGCCCAAACCCGACTCCTTGCTGAGAGCGGAACCCGCATAATTTTTATCTGCCACCCAGCCGCCGATTTCCTTGCCGGCCCACATCGTTTCGTAATCCCAACGGGCAAAATCAAGGTCTTCACTCAAATAGTCGAGACACGGAGAAATAGGCATCCACTGAATAGAGTGCATCCAGACGGGGTCGCCCGAGAACCATGTCCACCAACCGATACCGGCCGCTGTCAGATTGCTGTTGTAGGGTTTCGTATAGAGTGAACGGTTGATGTTCTCACGGTCGCGGTCGAACCAGTATTCCGCAACGCCTTTCGATTCGGTCACCCAACCGAAAATACCGGCATCACGCATCTCTTTGTCACCCAAAGCTACACCAAGCAGATACATTCCTCCCCAAGCCTGCATGGATTCCGATGTGGATTCCTGGCCGTTGCCATTGCCCGCATTGCCCAAACCGCCGGCATAGGAGTGGCCTGACCAAGGAGAGAATGTACGGAACAACGGAAAACGCTTGTCGTCGCGCTCCCAATTGGCATAGTCCTTCGCCAGCAGACGAAGCATTTCGCCATATTTCGCACGGAAATCATCGTCAACCAACGCCAGCACCGCACCGGCATACGCATAATAACCATAGTGGAAATGATGGTCATTGAATGTATCGGAATCATAACTGGTGTCGTAGCCCACAAGTGCTCCCCAACGGCTGTAACGGGCAAAGAAACGCTGGCTTTCGCCCGGCGTATAAGTCAGCCAGTCCTCCATCGCTTCACGCAGGCGCGAACGGCACTGCTCGAACAGTGCATCTTCACCCATTTCCAAAGCGAACGTCATGTTGAGTGCCATTTGAATCAAACCTTTTCCACCCCAATAGGTATCCGCGCCGAACGAACCTTTTGCCGCATAATCGGCAATCATGCTGACCATCCGTTCGCGCTGATACGGATGCGACAACGTGACATCTTCTTCTGGACGGGCAAACCACGGCAATATACCGCTGAAATGATAGGAAGTAGAGAAACGGTTTCCTGCTGCCAGTTTCATTTTTCCGCGAGGAGTAGCATATTCATAACCGGTAAACGAGAAATCGAGACTACTGTTTTTATAATGATGCGGCAAAAAGCCTTGAAGCACGTTCCGCTCTGCTCCACCCGACAGATTTTCACCCTCGACATTCCAAACGGAGGTCATTTTTCCGCTTCGTTCGTCATAACTCCAGTCGACACGCGTATTGCGGGGTACGACAGGCGCGTAGGGAGCGTATGCCTCGAGCGCTTCTACGGAAGGCAGCAACGCCACTACCAGAAAAGGCGTTTTTCCATCGGCAAAGGTTACGTTCACTTCATTGTCGACAATGTCAAAGACTGTACTTTCCGGCACATATACGCCATAGAGGTCATTACCGATTTTCACACCCAAACAGCTGCCTTCAAACGGAAGCGACAATTCATCACCTTCCATCGAGAAAAATTCAGCTCCGTCAGCAAAAATACTCAAGGGAACATTTTCCGGCTCAAACCAAGTGAACGGCATTCCCTGGGCAAGAGTAACAAAAATATTGTTGTTGTCATCCACCATCTGCAAACGCAGTCCCCAGTCGCTCCAACCGTCGGCAAGCACTTTCTGTGCATTGAAACGCCGGCCTTTCACCGTCAGCTTCGTATCCCACTTCATTTCGCAACCGTCGTCGCTCCAATGGTTGGGATAAGCCACCGAAACGCCACCAGATTCTGCCTTCACGACTTGCGGATACGACCACAGATTTCCGGTATAGGCATCGACAAGCACATTCGTCCACCAGTCGTTCGTTGGAATAGGCTCACCCTTCATGCGGTCAGAAATGTAGATTTCACGGTTTTCCATTATGCGGCTCTTGTCGCCGCCATGTTCATCGGTCTTCGATTTTATCAGGGGCGTATACTCGGCATAGCTGCCGCTGCCCACCGACACAGGCTGCTGCCCCACGACAAACAGACAGCAACAGCCCATAGCTAAGGTCAAAACTGATTTCTTCATAACTAAAAAAGCCCCTACGGAAACCCGCAGGGGCTGTCTAATCTAACCTTCCAAATATATTACTTTACAACTTTTACAGTTGCAACATTTCCGTTCATATCAACAGCCTTCACTACATAAACGCCAGAAGGAAGTGATGAAACATTCATCTCAGAAACGCCATTGGCAGTTGCAACGGCAACACCGTTCATATTGTAGACCGTCAAATTACCAAGAACCGTAGAAGCGACTACCTTATTTCCAACAAGTTTCACACATACATCAGATTCTGTTACTGAAGAAACACTTGAAGAAGTTGCTTCTTTTCCATAAATACAAAGTTCTTTCAATTTAATGCCATAGCCCAAAGCAGCTTTTGTGGAATACACTTTCACAAAACGACCTCTTGCTGTTTTTCCATAAAACCAATCAATCAAATCTACACCAACAGTTGATTCGTATCCAGTTCTTTCACCAAACACAACAGAATCATCATTTCCTGTCTCGGAGACAATCACCCTATAATCAGCAGGGCAGCTTGCTTCCCAAAGAAGATTCACACAATCGATATCATAAACTTTACCAAGATCTACTTGAATCCAAGCATCATAAACCAAATTAGCATCGGGTTGATCAGGAACAATCCACATTGAACCTTCATTTCCGTCTATCGCATTTTCAGCAGGATTTTCCGGATCTGTGATTTCACATGATGTCACTGTTACATTCTCGTTTCCTTCCAATGAAGTTGTACAAATATTAGGATTATTAGACACGATCGTCAGTTCAATCGTATTACTTGTCAAATTATCTTTTGAAACAGAAACTGTAAATGTTCCGACACCATTGATATTTAATTTGTTATCAGCAAAAGAATATTCAGGTGTTTCTCCAAACTCATCAACGATTTTCAATTGAACATCTGTCAAATCCAAATCCGTTCCATCGGCAGCGCAGCCTGTCATTGTTAGGTCGAATGATGTAGAAGACGTGCCAAGGTCATCATCACATTGCAGGGTAATAAATCCTTGAGATAATTGAGAAACATACACCTCAAATTCAAAAAAGCTATTACCCCAAGTTGTGCCACGTTCCAAACAATTAATAGCTACATAACGTCCAGAATAGTTCGAAATATCTTGAATATCATTACCATCTTTTATTGCATCAAAACTTTCATTAGTGACATCGGCAACTTGAGTCCAACCTGCTGAAAAGTCATTGGAAAAATCCTCATCTGACAGATTAGCCAACATCTCATCGGTCAATTTATCTGCGACATAAAGAATATAATGCTTTGTAAATGCACCTTCCCAATAAATTTTGACATGATCCAAATCTACTTTAACACCTAAATCCACATAAAACCACTGATTATCTACATGGTCACTTTCCCAACGAGTTCCCAAATTACCATCAACTGCAAGTGATGCATCACCTGACGATGCAAAAGTCGGTTTGTCTAAAGCAAAATTTTCATCAATCAAAGCAGCGTTTGAAACTCCTGCAGAAGCAAGAAGAGCTGCAACTAAAAGTGTTTGTTTTAATTTCATAGTGTTTATGTTTTAAGTTTGTTTCAATTTTTGTCATTTTTTCGCCATGCGAACACTGCAAAATTACATTTCTCACTATTCAAAAGACTCATTTTCACTTTCACAAAAACTCAACAAAGCATTACAGCACAAAACATAATTAACTAATACATAATCAATTATATTTTTACTGCTATACAACATACACTACAATGTTGAAAAATCACCTCAACAAACTAAAAAACATCAGGAAGCGACACGAAAGCACAAAAACAACCGAAACAATATTCATAAAACAAAAACACCTGCTCTCTGAACTCTTACATAAAACGCCTTGTATCTCCAAAAGCACCCTACAACGTTATATTGAACAAAAGGAATACAAACACACCAAACAAGCGCAGACATTCAAACAAGAACCTCTAAACGCCCTTTAAAACGATTCTAAAATCTATACGGTTAATGAGACACAAACCGACAGACAAACAAGAAAACTAAAGCAGCTAATGCCTTAAAAATGATGATTATTCACACGCTACAAAAAAAGACCGCCCTGCTGCAAAGCAACAGGGCGGCTCTATTTAATTCTAAAAGAATTAGTCTTGGTTCAAGTTAACGCGCTTGAATGCAGTTACAGTCAAGTTAGCGTCAACGCTCTTAAGATACTTCTCGATAGTCATAGTAGCATCCATGATGTACTCTTGTTCCATCAAGCAAGATTCTTTGTAGAACTTGTTCAAACGGCCGTTTGAAATGTTTTGGATCAAAGCTTCCGGAAGGTTTGCAGCCTTTTCAGCAGAAACAGTCTTGATGATTTCACGAGCCTGTTCAGCCTGTTCCGGAGTAATCCAGCCCTTGCTCATGTTAGACTGAATGTGGTCTTCGCTATCAACGTGAGCCGGGTTGATGCCAGCTTTCTTAAGAGCAGCTTCAACAGCTTTCTTAACTTGCTCTTCTTTAGTTTTTTCGATAGCTACTTCCAATTCTTTGTCGATAACGCTTTGCGGAACTGAAGTTTTATCCACAGCAATCGGGTTCATAGAAGCAACCTGCATAGCTACGTTGCGGCCAACTTGCTTTTCAACCGGCATATTGAATGCAACAACAGTTGAAAGTTTGTTACCAAGGTGGTCGTAGTTGATAGTGCCAGCTGCTTCAAGACATTCGTAAGCACCCAATTCCATCTTTTCGCCAGTCTTACCGATTTCTTCAACGATGAGATCAGCAACAGTCTTGCCGTTGATTTCCAAAGCCTTCACTTCATCCAAAGTTTTAGCTTTGGCAGCCATAGCTGCATCGAGGATAGTCTTAGTAAGTTCTACGAAAGAAGCATTCTTAGCTACGAAGTCTGTTTCGCATTTCAAAGCAACAATAGCTGCGAATTCGCCGTTGCTTGCAGAAAGAACACAACCTTCAGAAGCTTCACGGTCTTCACGCTTAGCAGCGACAGCCTGACCCTTCTTACGGATGATTTCTACAGCGGCATCCATATCGCAATTTGTTTCTTCCAACGCTTTTTTACAGTCCATCATACCAGCACCTGTCAATTTGCGGAGCTTGCTGATGTCTGACATTGAAACTGCCATATTGTTTAATTTTTTATGATTGTTAATAATTTAATTGAGGAATCCGAATTATTCAGCGCTTTCCTCTGCAGCAGCTTCTACTTCAGCGTCTGCCTTGCGAACACGACGACGTTCTCTTTTTGGAGCTGCGTCTTTTTCTTCGCCTTCAGCAGGAGCGTCAGCTTTTTCTGCTTTACGTTCTTCGATACCTTCTGCCATAGCAGCGCAAACAGTGTCAAGAATCAATTCGATTGATTTTGAAGCGTCATCGTTTGCCGGGATAACGAAGTCAACGTTGTTCGGGTTAGAGTTAGTATCAACCATTGCGAATACAGGAATACCAAGACGGTTAGCTTCAGCAACAGCGATGTGTTCTTTCATCACGTCGATTACGAACAATGCAGACGGAAGACGGTTCAAGTCAGCGATGCTGCCGAGAGTCTTTTCCAATTTAGCACGTTGACGAGTGATTTGAAGACGTTCACGCTTAGAAAGGTTGTCGAATGTACCGTCCTTAGTCATCTTGTCGATGTTAGTCATCTTCTTCACAGCCTTACGGATTGTCGGGAAGTTAGTAAGCATACCGCCCGGCCAACGTTCGATTACATAAGGCATATTGATTGAAGTAGCTTTGTCGGCAACAACTTGCTTAGCTTGCTTTTTAGTTGCTACGAAAAGCACTTTCTTACCCGATTTAGCGATATTTTTGAGAGCTGCAGCAGCTTCTTCAAGCTTAGCGGCTGTTTTGTAAAGGTCAATGATGTGGATACCATTGCGCTCCATGAAGATATAAGGAGCCATTGCAGGATTCCATTTACGTTTAAGGTGGCCGAAATGGCAACCTGCTTCTAACAATTGTTCAAAATTTGGTGTTGACATTTTTTTCTTTTTTTGTTTGTTTACATTCTACTTAATTCAATTACCAAGTAGCGACAAGCGACACCCGCCGCAAGCAAGTCTTGGCAATTTGGATACTAAACATTTTAACTGTAAGAGATAAATCAAACAGCGATTAACGTTTACTGAACTGGAATCTCTTACGAGCTTTCGGTTGACCCGGTTTCTTACGTTCAACAGCACGCGGGTCGCGAGTGATGAAGCCTGCTGCACGCAAAGCTGACTTGTCGTCTGCGTTGATTTTCACCAAAGCGCGAGCGATTGCCAAACGCAATGCTTCTGCCTGACCAGTGTAACCACCGCCTACCAAGTTAACCTTGATATCATATTTTGACAAAGCGTCAACAACATTCAACGGTTGCTTAACAATGAATTGAAGGATAGGGTTTGGAAAATAGGCTTCCAATGTACGTTTGTTGATAGTGATAACACCTGTACCTTCTGACACGAATACACGTGCGATTGCTGCCTTACGACGGCCTACTGCATTAATTTGTTCCATACCTCAATTATTTAAGCTTGTTGATGTCAATTACTTTCGGATTTTGTGCTGCGTGCGGATGTTCCGGACCGTTGTAAACGTGCATGTTTTCGATCAAACGACGGCCAAGACGGTTTTTCGGAAGCATACCCTTCATCACCTTGATGAACAATGGGTTCATACCTGGTTTGATGTGCTTGTTGAATGATTTCAACTTCATGATTTCCGGAGTGCATTCGCGTTGTCCGCCTGGATAGCCTGTGTATGAAAGATATACGCGGTCTGTCCACTTTTTGCCTGTCAAAGCAACTTTGTCAGCATTGATAATAATTACATTGTCACCACAATCTGCATGAGGTGTGTAGTTTGGTTTGTATTTGCCGCGAAGGATTTTTGCAACTTTTGCGCAAAGGCGACCCAATACTTGGTCTGTAGCGTCAATTACAACCCATTCTTTTTGTGCTGTTTCAGCGTTAGCCGAAACGGTTTTGTAACTTAAAGTATCCACTTCTAAAACTTTGATTTAAAATTAATTACATAAATTATGCACTTTGCATTCACCCGGCCAAAAGCTCCTGCAACTACATAATAACACACTAATTTTGGATATAATCGGTGCGCAAAGGTACTCGTTTTTTGGCTAAAATTCAAATAGTTTGCTTATTTTTTTATTTTTAACACTTCATAACCTTACGGCTAAGCATCCAAAACGGAGAATTTCCAATATATCAAAGCGACCACTAAAATCCTTCCACCATTATTTCCGGATTAACCGCCTTCAATGCGGCAATAAACCCCTGCTTGTCGCGCGGCGACACAACAAGTGGCAATCCCTTTTTAAACTTCACCTCTATCCGGTCGAGCGACACAGCCGGGGCTGACAAAAGAGAACGGGTTGGCTTCACGCTGACAGCTTTCCTCACATCATAGCGTGACGGAAGAAACCCACACACGACTTTCAACTTACCATCATTATATAAGGTGTACTTCGTATTTATGCCCATCAGAACAAGAATACCGACAATAAGCACATCCAGCACCAATGCCAGCCACGAAAAGTCGATAATCAGCAAATAGACCAACACGAAACCCACAAACAAAAGCGAAGCAATATAGAATCCGCCAATTTTAGAATAAAACACCTGCTTTTCCATAAATAGCTGAATTAATGACAACACAAATATAGCCATAATATCCAAATATAGTCAAAAAAGCCACTTTAACAAAGCTAACGTCTTAATTATTCAAAATTTATTCTACCTTTGCCAATATTTTCAATTTAGAAATCTATGAAATTTACATTAAAGACCCTTGCGCTGTGTGTATGTGCGGCTTTCACATCCGTATCATGCATCCAAGAAGAAGCGCCGAATGCAGAATGCGATATTCTGACTTGCGAATTTCCAAATGCCGAAACAGAGTCGAATCCCGTGATTGACAATTACAGTGTCACCGTAAGAATGAGTCCTACACAGGACATTTCCGCACTCGCTCCAGTGTTTACCATCACAGACGGTGCTACCATTACTCCGGCAAGCGGTTCTGTGCAGAACTTCCTCAACGCCGAGAACCACACGATTTACTACACCGTAACTTCGGAAGACGGCGAATGGAGCAAAAAATACCCTGTAAAAATTATTCAGAAAGAAATTCCGTCGGAATACAAATTCAACAACTGTATTCTCGATCCGACAGGAAAATATTTCACATTCTTTGAAAACGACAGCGAAGACGAACCGATTATGACTTGGGCAACCGGCAACCCGGGCTTCGTCATGACGGGCCAAGGCAAAACGCCTTCCGATTTCCCGACTGCACCCGTATTTGCCGAAAATAGCGAAATGTCACGCCAGGCCGAATACATCCGCCTCGTAACCCGCTCGACAGGCTTTTTCGGTTCGCTGGTAAAAATGCGTATTGCAGCCGGCAATATTTTCCAGGGAGAATTCGACCTGGGAATCGCCACTTCCAACCCGCGCGGTGCAACAAAATTCGGCGAACCATACCGCTACAAACCGACGAAGCTGAAAGGCTCATTCCGCTTCAAGGCCGGCGAAACATACACTGACGAAAACGGAAAGGAAATAGCCGGAAAGAAAGACCTGTTCTCTATCTACGCACTGTTTTTCGAAACAGACGAAAAAGTAAGCTACATTGACGGTACAATTCACGACTCCAATTTCACGCACCCGAATCTGGTTTCTCTCGCCCTGATGGGAAATCCGCACGAAGCAGCCGATTGGGAAGCATTTGAAATACCGTTCAACATGGTTGACGGCAAGATAATCGACCCCGAAAAACTCGCTCAAGGCAAATATAAAATCGGTATCGTCATTTCGTCAAGCGCCGACGGCGACTATTTCAAAGGTGCAGTAGGCAGCACATTAGACATTAAAGATTTAAAAATTGAACACGAGTAAATCCACCGTCATGAAGAAAACAATCTTATCAACAATCATAGCGCTTTGCTGCGTTGTTGCAGTTCAAGCACAACAAAACAGAACAAAGGCCATTATCAATGCAGCTGTAATGGGCTGGAAAATAGAGCTGCGTGCAGGTTACAACCTTGGCGGAACCGCACCGCTTCCCCTGCCACAGGAAATCCGTTCTATCGAAAGCTACAACCCGATGATGGGTCTTTCAGTTGAAGCCAACATTTCCAAATGGTTCGGAGCGGAAGACAAATGGGGAGTCATTACCGGCGTGAAACTCGAAAACAAAGACATGAAAACCGATGCACGGGTAAAGAACTACGGCATGGAAATCTTCGGTGACAATGGCGAACGTGTAGCAGGTCGCTGGACTGGCGGCGTGCAGACCACTGTCGAAAACTCCTTCCTCACGTTCCCGATTCTCGGAGCATACAAGGTGCACAAGCGTACTTCCATCAAAGCAGGTGTGTTCTTGTCCTATCTGCTGAGAGGCAATTTCACAGGCTATGTTTATGACGGCTATATCCGTCAGGAAGACCCGACCGGATTGAAAGTGGAATACACGGGCGACAACACTGCACCCTACGATTTCTCCAACCAGCTCCGAAAATTCCAATGGGGCGTTCAGTTGGGAGCCGACTGGGAAGCCTTCAAGCACCTGAAACTGTATGCCGACCTTTCATGGGGACTGAACGATGCCTTCAAAAAGGATTTCAACACCATTACGTTCAGCATGTACCCTATTTATCTGAATGCCGGCATCGCCTATCTGTTCTAAGCACCGAACAGAGCATAACAAATACAACGGTGGTGGACAAATCCCAACAAGGTTGTCCGCCGCCGTATTTTATATTCAGTAAAAAAAATATCAATCCTCGAAATTAGCAGCCAGTCCACCTTCCGAAGTTTCCTTATAAAGGCTTGGCAGGTCGTGGCCTGTGCGTTTCATCACTTCCACTACCTGGTCAAAGCTCACCCGATGCCGGCCGTCCGTGAAATTCGCATAGGAATTGGCATCAAACGCACGTGCCGCCGCAAAGGCATTACGTTCTATACACGGAATCTGCACCAGACCGCAAACCGGATCACAAGTCAGTCCCAAATGGTGTTCCAAACCCATTTCCGCCGCATATTCAATCTGCGACACCGTACCTCCGAAAAGCTGACAGGAAGCCGCTGCCGCCATAGCACACGCCACACCGACTTCACCCTGACAACCCACTTCCGCACCTGACACGGAAGCGTTGGTACGCACCACATTACCAAACAGTCCGGCAGTAGCCAACGCCCTGAGAATACGCTCGTCGCTGACGCCATGCGATTCCTTCAAATGGTAGAGCACGGCAGGAAGCACCCCGCACGAACCACAAGTAGGCGCAGTCACAATTTTACCACCACAGGCATTTTCCTCCGATACGGCCAAAGCATAGGCATAAATCAGCCCGCGGCTTCGCATACTGCCGCTCATGCCACCGGCACGCACAAAATAAGTCAAAGCCTTGCGGCGCAGTCCAAGTCCGCCGGGCATCACGCCTTCCGCATTCAGCCCGCGCTTGACCGCATGCTGCATCACCCGCCACACTTCGGCAAGATATTCCCAAATGTCGGGCCCTTCGCATTGTCCCACATATTCCCAATAGGAGTATCCCGTCCGGTCGCACCAGTCAAGAATATCGCTAATCTTGTTCATGTCGTAGACATCGGCCGCCTTCTGTTCGTTAAACTCCTCGTTAGCGAGTGTTCCGCCGCCAATACTGTAAACCGTCCATTCGTCCAGTTTCGTGCCGTTGCCGTCAATAGCTTCAAAATGCATACCGTTGGGATGGAACGGAAGAAACACCTTAGGTTCCCACTTGATATTGACCGGTGCGGCAATAGAAAGCGCATCGTAAATGGCACCGTCGGTCAAGTGGCCTTTCCCAGTAGCCGCCAGACTGCCGTAGAGCGTCACATCGAAATGGTCGACAGGTTTTTCGCTCACCCGTTTCAAAAACATTTGCGCCGCACGCATCGGCCCCATCGTATGGCTGCTCGACGGTCCGTGACCGATTCTATATATCTGTCTGATAGATTCCATTGCATTTTTAATTTTTCATAAAGATACGGCATTTTTTCGTATTCCGAACACCCAAATTCGAACCAAGTGAATTATTCCGTATTTTTTTCCAACATTCTACTCCAAATCCGATTTTTTTCGTTAAGTTTGCAAGTAGTAACAAAACTCAAAATCATGAATGAGCCTTTAAATATTGATTGGGCAAACCTTTCGTTTGGCTATATGCCGACCGACTACAATGTCCGCTGCTGTTACAAAAACGGCGAATGGGGAGAAATTGAAATCAGTTCCTCCGAGTTGATACCGATGCACATGGCCGCCACCTGTCTTCACTACGGACAGGAAGCGTTTGAAGGTCTGAAGGCGTTCCGCGGCAAAGACGGAAAAGTGCGCGTATTCCGCATGGAAGAAAACGCAAAACGCATCCAGCGTTCAGCCGAAGGCATTATGATGCCGGCTCTTCCGGTTGAAAAATTCGAAGAGATGGTCAGAAAAGTCGTAACCCTCAACGAACGTTTCATTCCGCCATACGGAAGCGGCGCATCACTCTACATCCGTCCGCTGCAAATCGGTATGTCGGCACAAGTTGGTGTCAAGCCCGCTAAAGAATACCTGTTTGTCATTTTCGTCACTCCGGTTGGACCATACTTCAAAGGCGGTTTTGCTACAACTCCGTATGTCATCACCCGCAAATACGACCGTGCAGCTCCACTCGGAACAGGTACATATAAGGTGGGCGGTAACTACGCAGCCAGCTTGAAGGCCAGCCACGAGGCACACGCAGCAGGCTATTCCGCTGAATTCTATCTCGACGCAAAAGAAAAGAAATACATGGACGAATGCGGTGCTGCCAACTTCTTCGGCATCAAAAACAACACCTACATCACTCCGCTGTCTACATCTATCCTGCCTTCCATCACCAACAAGAGCCTCATGCAGTTGGCTGAAGACATGGGCATCAAAGTAGAACGCCGCCACATTCCGGAAGAAGAACTTTCCACATTGGAAGAAGCAGGCGCATGCGGAACAGCAGCCGTTATCAGCCCTATCCAACGCATCGACGACCCGGAAAACAACCGCTCATACGTCATTTCACCTGACGGCAAGCCGGGACCGATCTGCACAAAACTCTACAACACGCTGCGCGGCATTCAGCTCGGCGAAGTGGAAGACGTGCACGGCTGGAACACAATCGTCATCGAATAACAGAATTCAAAAAAACGACAAATACTAACAGGGTGTCACTTCAACGGCACCCTGTACTTTTTCCCAAACATCCGAAACATGATTGACAATCTCACAGCCAAAGACATATTGCTGAAATACTACTCGCCCGACTCCGAACTTTTTCACACACTTTGGATTCACAGTTGCCAGGTAGCCGAAAAGGCGCTTGAGATAGCCGCCCGATTCAAAGGCGAAGTCGACGAGGACTTCATCTACGATGCCGCCATCCTCCACGACATAGGCATCTTCAAGACCAACGCCCCCGATATTTACTGCATCGGTACGGAACCTTACATCCGGCACGGCATTATCGGAGCCGAACTTCTGCGCGGACTCGGACTCGAGCGCCATGCCCTTGTGTGCGAACGCCATACGGGAGCCGGACTTTCCTGCGAGGAAATCGTCGCACAGCAGTTGCCCCTGCCCCACCGCGACATGCTCCCCGTTTCGCTGGAAGAAAAAATCATCTGCTATGCCGACAAATTTTTCTCCAAATCCCACATACAGCGCATAAAAACCGTCGACGGAATACGGAAAAGCATGAAGAAGTTCGGAGAGGCACAGCTCCGCCGCTTCGACGAGATGAACGAGCTCTTCAATCGTTAATTTCCCTATAACACATATAAAAATCGGCTGAACAGTAGCAATGTTCAGCCGATTGTTGTATTTTTGCACCATATTTTGCGTATTCAGGAGATTTGAAGCATTTACATATATACATTATCCTTGCCACGCTGCTCTGTTGCATAGGCTTTGCACGCCCAAACAACCCCGTCAGCACGCAAGCAAACCAGCAAACAGGACAAACCACGGCCGACACAACCGGCACGGTGGACGCACAACTGAGATCGAGCCAACGTATTGACTCGATTCGTCAGGTTATGGCCGCACGCCGTAACAAGATGCCTCATGTCAGCCGTCCGTCGCTCCGTGCGCAATATGTTCCCTACCGGCCGGAAGCCGTCATTTCCCAGACACCGGCTACAAGCCTTCCTACAGATTCTCTGACTGCTGCCAATGATTCAACGGCAACAGATTCCATAGCAATGCCCGACATCGAAACGGCAGTAGTGCCGACCGACACAATAAAGGCCGTTCCTTCGGACAGCATCAGCGTCATCCCGACTCAGGAAACAACTGCAACCGCTGATACACTGGCTGCCGACACGACGACCATACTTGCCGCCGATTCCGCAGCACTGCGAACTCCGCAAAAAAGACAGTCGCGCCTCCGTATGGAAAAGGTGGACATCGATTCGGAAGTCGACTTTACGGCAAAGGACTCCCTTGTCATGCTCGGACAGGACATTGCCAACATGTACGGTAAAAGTGAGATTCAATACGGGAAACAGATGAACATTTCGGCCGAAAACATCAAGATGGACATGGTAAAAAGCATGGTCTATGCCACTGGTGCCATCGACACAGCCGGCGAAGAGTTCGGTCTCCCGGTGTTCAAGGACAACAGCGGGTCGTACGAATCAAAAACCATGCAGTACAATTTCAAAACAAACCGCGGTTTCATCACTGATGTTGTTACTGAGCAGGGCGAAGGCTACCTCACCGGCGGAAAAACAAAGAAAATGGAAGATGACATCTACTATATGACCGACGGACGCTACACGACCTGCGACAATCACGAGCATCCTCACTTCTATCTGCAATTGACGAAAGCGAAAATGCGCCCGAAAAAGGACATTGTGACAGGACCTGCCTACATGGTATTGTGTGACGTACCGTTACCGCTTGCTGTGCCCTTCGGCTTTTTCCCGTTCACTTCGAAATACTCGTCCGGTATCATCATGCCCACGTTCGGCGACGACTATTCACGCGGTTTCTACCTGAGCAACGGCGGTTACTATTTCGCTATCAACGACTACATGGACCTCGCGCTGACGGGTGAAATCTACACGAAAGGCTCGTGGGGACTCTCCGCGCAGTCGTCCTACCGCATGCGCTATAAATTTTCAGGTAACTTCAACATCAGTTACCTTACAACCGTTACCGGCGACAAGGGTTCACCCGACTATTCGAAACAGAAGAACTTCCGCGTTAGCTGGACTCACTCGCAGGATGCAAAGGCCAACCCGAACCTGACGTTCTCGGCCAGCGTGAACTTTGCCACCAGCGGTTATGAGCGCAACGACCTCAACAGCTACTACACCGACGCGTCGACCGAAAACACCAAGAACAGTACAGTCAACATGTCGTACCGCATCAGCCCGAAATTCCAGATTTCGACAACGGCTTCCATCGCACAGCGTACTGCCGACTCTACGCTCACCGTTTCGTTCCCGAACCTGACGCTGTCGCTGTCGCAAGTCGCACCATTCAAGCGCAAACGCGCAGCCGGTGCCGAGAAATGGTATGAAAAAATCAAACTGTCATACACCGGATATTTCCAGAACAACCTGACAGCCAAACAGAACGAGTTCCTGAAAAAAAGCCTCGTAAAGGACTGGAACAACGGTATGCGCCACTCCGTTCCGGTATCGGCCACATTCAACCTTTTCCAGTACATCAACGTGTCGCCGAGCATTTCCATGAACGACCGTATGTACACACGCAAGATTCACCGCTCATGGGACCCTGCCGCATCGGCTGAAGTAATGGATACGACCTACAATTTCTACAACGTGTTCGACTTCAACGCGTCTGTAGCATTCGATACGAAAATCTACGGTTTCTTCCAGCCGATGAAATTCCTGGGCGACAAAGTGCAGATGATTCGCCACGTGTTGAGCCCTACGGTTTCATTCAGTGCGTCGCCTGACTTTTCCAAACCGTTCTGGGGATACTACGGCCAGTATAACTACGTAGACAACAACGGTATAAACCAGACCAAGAAGTACAGCTACTTCGGAAGCAACATCTTCGGTTCCGTAGGTACGGGAAAAACCGGCATGGTGACAATGTCGCTTGCCAACAACGTGGAAATGAAAGTGAAGTCCGACAAGGATACGACAGGCATAAAGAAAATTTCGCTCATCGAAAACTTCACCATTTCACAGTCGTACAACTTTGCAGCCGACTCACTGAACTGGAGTAACATCAACACGTCGCTCTCTCTCCGCCTTATCAAGAACTTCAACCTGAACCTTTCAGCCACATGGGACCCTTACACCTATCAGCTGAATGAATCGGGCTCTCCCGTACGCGTCAACAAGACACGCTGGCAAGTGGGCAAAGGCTGGGCAAAACTGTCGAGCACGGGTACATCATTCAGCTACACGTTCAACAATTCCACCTTCAAGGACTTGTTCGGCAAAAAGGACAAAAAGGACGTAAGCAAGGGAAGCAACACCGGACAAAACACGTCCGACATGCCGACCGACATGGCCTCCGATTCGAAGGAAGAGGACAGCAAGTCAAAATCAGGCAGCGGGTATGAATTGGATTCCGACGGATATGCCAAATGGTCGTTCCCCTGGAGTCTTACCCTCAACTATTCGGTCAACTATTCCTATGGCGACTTCAACAAGGAAAAAATGGACTACAACGGGAAGTTTACACAAAACCTCAGTTTCAGCGGACGTGTCCAACCGACAAAAGGCTGGAACTTCAACTTCTCGGCAAGCTACAACTTCGATACCAAGAAACTGGCATATATGAACTGTACCGTGTCGCGCGACCTGCACTGCTTCACCATGAGTGCAAGTTTCGTGCCTCTCGGCCCGTATAAGTCCTACAACTTCCACATTGCCGTCAAATCATCACTGCTGCAAGATTTGAAATACGACAAGCGAAGCAGTTCATACAACGGTGTGGATTGGTACTAAAACAACTGAATCATTAACCAAAAACGATGCCATGATAACAGCACCAACAACAAAAGAACTAAAATCCCTGCTTAATCTATGGGAGCAATCCGTCAGAAAAACACATCTTTTTCTGGCAGAAGGTGATATAGAATTCTATCGCCCGTTCGTCAACGAATTCATTCCAAAACTCGACCTGCACGTCATCCGCAGCGCAAGCGGACAAATCGAGGCGTTTATGGGACTGAGCGACGACCACATCGAAATGCTTTTCGTCCTGCCTTCAAAACGCAAAAACGGGTTGGGCTCACGCCTGCTCGACTTTGCCATTCACGAAAAAGGAGTTTGCGAAGTGGATGTCAACGAGCAGAACACCGATGCAGTGAATTTCTACACCCGAAGAGGTTTCAATATCATCTCACGCGACCCGACCGACGCTTTCGGCAAACCCTATCCGATTCTCCATCTGGAAATAGAAAAAGCCCAGAGAATCACAACAGAACGCCTGCTGATGCGCCCGTTCATGCCTGCCGACTTCCCCATATTCTACCGCTACTGCAATTCACCGCACGAAACGGAAACCAATTTCACAATGAAGCAGCTGACGGAAGAAGAGGCACACAAAATTTTCAACGAAAAGTTTCTGAACATAAAGACCGTATGGGGCATCTGCCTCAACAGCGCGAACCCAAGCATCATAGGCTCACTGGGATTCTATCGCGACACGAAACGAAAGAACCCGCGGGCGTTTACACTGAAATACTGGTTGGACAAAAACATGCTGAACAAAGGCATCATGACCGAGGCTCTTATTGCTGCCATCAAAACGGCCAGAGACATCAAACAAATCAGTCTGCTTACAGCCTACTGCTATAACGACAGCACCCGCTCGCAACAGGTGTTGAAACAATGCAATTTCTCCATCGAAGGCACGCTCCACGATGCCCTGCTCACCGAGGATGGAACACTTAAAGATGAACTCTGCTTCTATCGTTATCTCTAATTCTTTTGGGCCCCCGACTTTCGCAATCTTCAGAACACAATTATATTAATATCAGAAAACAGTCCTACCGTTCATTCGGACAGCAGGACTGTTTTTTGCTATCCAAGCAAAGCCAAATAAACATCATAGTAATTATTAATATATGTTAACCATGTAAATATATCTTTACAATGTTAATATCTATTTAAAAAAGTTTCTATATCTTTGCAAGAGATAGTGTAAAACTGGGCAACTTATTTTGAAAAAGATAATTTTCAGTGCAAAACAGCCCATAGCAATTCTATCCTGAAATTGTCAAGCTTCAGAAACAGAAGCCTCTGCTAAAAAACTAACACATGATAATGCCGAGGGCATCATCCATTACAAAAAAGAATGAAAAAACTGGTCGCTTTATTTATATTTGTTTTAGGCATCACCTTATTCCAATCGTGTGACGACATTAAAACTTCAAAGGCATCTGTCGATGCTTTCGAATCGCTATATCCCGGAACGAAAGTAAAAAACTGGACAACCAAGGAAGACTACGAAATAGCCTCATTCAAAAGACAGCACCATTCGGCCGACGCATGGTTCGACAAAAACGGATGGGTACTGACCATCACAAGGCTTCCGCTTGATGCACTGCCTGCATCCATTTCCGACTCTTTCCGCCATACGACCTATGCCGACAGCACTTGGGAAGTAACAGCAGTCAGAGTACTTGAACGCAAGAATCGGGAAACCATCAATATCATCACCGTGGAACGCAACAAGGTGACCTATGCCCTTATCTACAACACGGACGGACTGTTGGTGATGAAAGACGACATTACAGACATCAAGAACGATACGCTGAAAGTAGTCCCTCAGCCTGTTCCCTCAAAGATACAGACATTGATGAAAAAGCGCTACCCTTCCGCACAGTTCTACGAAATAGAATATGAGCCCACGCTCATCAAACTGTATATAGCAGAACAGCAAGTAGCCAAACAGGTGATTTTCTCAACTTCAGAGGATTGGCTCTACACGACATGGGACGTGGAAGAATCCGCCCTGCCACAAAAAGTGCGCAGCGTCCTTAACCAAAAACCGACAAAAGGATGGACCATTGAGGAAATCAAGTTCATCGAATCGAAAAGTGAACAGTTCTACAACATAGAGCTGCGAAACGAAGAAGAGTTCCAGGCCGTTTCCATTGACAGCAACGGAAATATCCTGAAAAAGCAATAGAAGTCAGCCGACTTAAACGAACTATTCTCACGGCTTGCAAAAATGAGAATAAAAAGAGAGAGATGCGCCGCACGTTGCGATGCATCTCTCTGCGTTTATGACAAATTCTGCAAGTTGCTTCCTATACCAAATGACGGATAAGCTCTTCGCGGTCGCCCGGCAAAAGGTCGATAACCGGAATCTCAATCATTGTGTAGGCACCCGGTTGCTGCTTCATGGAAGCACGTGCCACACCAACAAGCACCTGAGCGGTCAATGCAGGATTATTGATTGACATATTGAATTCGAAACGCTGGTTTTGAGTTGAACCAGAAACACCCTTGCGCACGAGATTTACACCGTGACCCATGTCCTTCACATCGTCAACACAAGGAACTTCGATAACGTGAGTCTCGTCGCTTGCGAAATAAGGGTCAGCCTTAATGGCAGCAGCCACGTCAGCAAGCTGATAGCCGTCCTTCAGTTCTACATACACCATACGGCGGTGAATGCCTGTTCCCAACGGAATAGTCATCGACAATGCAGCTTTCACGCCTTCGATGGCTTTAACGGCAACCGTGTGTCCCATGCTCATGCCCGGACCAAAATTCGTATAGGTAATACCCTTTGGAGCACAAGCTTCAAGCAAAGTGCGGACCACAGAATCGCTACCCGGATCCCATCCGGCAGAAATTACGGCAACACGGCCGTGTTCTTTAGCGGCTGCGTCAAGACTGCGACGCAAATCAACGATTCCGGTGTGGATATCGAAACTGTCGACAGTATTCATACCCAGTGCCAATGCCTGCTTGGCATATTCCTCCACCTTACGGGTCGGAGTACAAAGAATTGCCACATCGGCCTTTATTTCACTCAAATCAGATGTAACCTTGTAATCCTTCAACTCGGCAGGTACGTTTGTCGCATCACGGCGAACTACGCCTGCCACTTCAAAATCCGGTGATTCCTTCAGGGCATCCAAAACAAAATGCCCAATGTTTCCATAACCTACAATAACTGCTTTAATCATATATATTGTGAAATTTGAATAATGTCTTTTCTACCTCAAGGCACCTACAAGATGTAGTTATCTTGCCTTTTCTGTCACAAAGATAATACAAAAACGCTCATCTTGTTTACAGCTCACAGAAAAAGTGGAACACAGCATACATTTCTCCACCAAATCCCACAATTCAGATGCAATTCGACACACTCAGCACCCGTTCCACAAAACTTTTTTAGCATCTTTTCATTGCACAACGGAAAAATTATCATTACTTTTGGCATCACAAAAAACGACCAATGCGGTAGTAGCTCAGTTGGTAGAGCATCAGCTTCCCAAGCTGAGGGTCGCGGGTTCGAGCCCCGTTTACCGCTCATAAAAGCCAGACTTCTTAAGTCCGGCTTTTTTCTTTTCCAGATTTTCAACAAAAACGAACCGCCGAACTAAATTATTTCCTACATTTGCCATATCGGACTAAACATTCTAATACAAGACAATTATGAAACGCTTTCTCCTTTTCTTTCTAACTGCATTGGGGGCTTTCGCCGGATTCGAAAGCCTGTCTGAAAATATGTCAGACTACAAATTTTCCCAAATCGACTATAACAGCAGTTTCAAAAGTAAAGAATATCCCATGGAGGATCCTTTTTACGGAGCGAATATAGCATACGGAGTAATTCACACTACATCCTACGATATATTCTACTTCGACTTGATTCATGATTTCGATGAGTTTGAGCCATCCAGTTTTGGTGAATTTACTTTGAGTTCTTTATTTAAAGAATATAAAGATACTAAATACACGCTGGATCTTCATTTTACTGACGGCACGTTTGTAGGCGACTGCTTTATCAAAACAGCGAAAATTTCGCCTAACACCATACGCATCAACTACTACCCAGGCAACAATAATACAAAAGCCGGTAACTTGGATTCCCGTTCAATTATAAACAAACTGCTAAACGTAGATTTGGAACAAATCACAATAAACAGCGACAACAACTCCTATTCTTTTTATATCAGCGACGCTACGTCAAGCTATTACATCAAACAAGCATACGACCAGGCTTGCAAAGCACCCATAAAAACAGCCCCAAGCACCCCGACATATTCCAATTCAATTTCAGAAAAGAAACCGTCAGAACCGGCTACAAAAGGAACCGCAAGCCAGCCGAAATCTTCCACTGGAGGCATTCTCAGCAATTTCAACAAACTGGCTAAAAAAGGTTCTGTTCCAGCCATTGATTTGGTTCAGAAAAAGTGCGGACTATATGACAGCAACATTTCATGGGAAGATGCTAAAGCAAACCTGATGAATAGCAACTACAATGCGACAATCGACGAAATCGGCATCAACTTCACCTGTCCGTTTTCCTACAACGGAATAGTCCCGACTTGCATGGTACTGACCAATTTCAAGAACACATCTTTTCGTTTCGCCGTCAATGATAATGACACTCAACGCAACTTGGCCAGAAAACTGACCGAAGACATGAAAGCCGGAGGTGCAACCATCGACTACACAATCGACACTCCCAAAAAAGCATTCCGCTCTTACGGAAATTATAGACAAAAGATTATTTCTATCACCACAAACAAGACAGGCGTGCTTGTCGACATATTCTAAACATTCATCAAAACAGACATTACTATGAAACGCAACATCATCCTCCTGTTAGGAATCGTGCTGACACTTCTTGCCGTCAGCCCCAAAGCATCTGCTTTCATTCCGGTTACGACATATTATAGCGACAACACGATAACTTCAGTCGAAAGCAGAAGCTTTCCGATTAATGCTGACTTGGAAGTAGCCTATATTGCCCACTTCAACATCAAGGCCATGACATTGCATATGGATCTGAATTTCGTCCATAAATCTTATGCCACCGACTTGATAAACATGGCAGAATCCATTTCCAAATTCAACCGTTGTACCATCTACACCCGCGACGGACTGAAACTCGAGCCCAAAACGGACTTGTCATTCGAAGAGGACGACTATGGTTTCCACATTCGATTCAAATGTTTCGATCCAGACTTATCATCTGATTATGCACCGGATTACGAACATTTCTGCGATTTGCTGTGGAAAAAAGATATTGGCCGCATAGTTCTTTCAAACGGACAGGAATCGTTCACCATCCCCTTCTCCGAGAAAGAATATAAGTCAAACCTGCATCTCGACGAGGTATTTTCCTCCCTTGAAGAACGTTGGAGGCAGATTATAGCACAACAACAAACGACACAAACAGAACAGAACAACGGGACTAAAAAAGCGCCTATGTCAACTTCTATTCCCATCAAAACCCGGTATCAAGACAACACGATTATGGCAGCCGAAGTCATCGCCACTCCTATCAACGTCGATACAAAAGCTGCCTATATTGCTGCTTTCAACATAAAGGAAATGACATTACGGATAAAGATTTTTTTCAGTTCAAGCCCTAATATGCCAAAATCCATTTCAAAGTTCAACCGCTGTACCATCTGCACCCGCGACGGAATGACAATCGAACCCAAAACGAATTTGAAATTTACGACTGACAGCAACGGTTTTTTAATTGAATTCGAATGCTTTGATCCGGACTTATCACCCGACTATGAACCGGGTTTTGGCAATTTCAGCAACATAATGTGGCAAAAAGCAATCGACCGCATAATACTTTCAAACGACCAGGAATCGTTCACCATCAACTATACAGAGGACGATCACAAATCAAACCTACACTTCGACGAAGTGTTCAAAACTATAGAAACACGATGGGCTGAAATTGTATCAGAATAAGCAGCACAAGCGTAAGAAAGAACCGGAACACCGGATTCAACAGAACTGCATATCAATAAAAAAATCCGCACATCTTCCCAGAAGGGCAAGTGTGCGGATTATGTTATGCTATAAAGAAATTTTTCTTTGTCCGAGGATTAGAGGATACCTTGCGACATCATGGCTTTTGCCACTTTCATAAAGCCGGCAATGTTGGCACCCTTCACATAGTTGGTGTAGCCGTCGGCTTCCTTACCGTATTTCTGACACTGAGCGTGGATGTCGGCCATAATAGCCTTCAGTTTTGCATCAACTTCTTCAGCTGTCCATGTAAGTTTCTGCGAGTTCTGTGCCATTTCCAAACCTGATACTGACACACCGCCGGCATTGGCTGCCTTACCCGGAGCATAAAGAATCTTGGCATTTACAAACTCGTGAACGGCTTCCGGAGTAGAAGGCATGTTGGCTCCTTCCGACACAGCGAAACAGCCGTTGGCAAGCAATGTGCGTGCATCGTCGCCGTCAAGTTCGTTTTGAGTAGCCGAAGGCATGGCAATATCACACTTCACGCCCCAAGGACGTCCGCCTTCGAAGTATTCGCAACCGTATTTTTCAGCAAATTCGCGGATACGGCCACGATAGATATTCTTCAATTCGAAAATGAAGTCAAGTTGTTCTTCAGTCAAGCCTTCCGGAACATAGATTGTACCATTGGAATCGCTCATTGTCACAACCTTTGCGCCCAGTTCGAGGAGCTTCTTGGCTGTATAGGTTGCCACATTACCTGAACCGGAAATAGCCACAGTTTTACCCTTGATGTCGATGTTGCGTGTTGCCAACATGTTCAGAAGGAAATAAACGTTACCGTAACCGGTAGCTTCCGGACGAATCAGCGAACCGCCGAATTCAAGCCCCTTACCTGTGAAAGTACCTGTGTTTTCGCGAGCCATTTTCTTATACATACCGTACATATAGCCAACTTCGCGACCGCCTACGCCGATATCGCCGGCAGGAACGTCAGTGTCAGGACCAATGTGACGCCAGAGTTCTGCAATGAATGCCTGGCAGAAACGCATAACTTCCATGTCCGATTTACCTTTCGGGTTGAAGTCGGAACCACCCTTACCGCCACCCATCGGGAGCGTAGTGAGCGAGTTTTTGAAAGTCTGCTCGAAAGCAAGGAACTTAAGGATTGACTGGTTTACAGAAGAGTGAAAGCGAATACCGCCTTTATACGGACCGATAGCGTTGTTATGCTGGATTCTGTAACCCATGTTGTTCTGCACGCGACCCTTATCGTCTACCCATGATACGCGGAAAGAGAAAATGCGGTCGGGCAAGCAAAGGCGTTCAATAAGATTATAGCGTTCAAATTCCGGATGCTCGTTGTACACATCCTCGATTGATGTTACCACTTCTTCCACCGCTTGCAAGTATTCCGGTTCGTGCGGAAAACGACGACGCAAATCGTCAATTACTTCTTTTGCTTTCATTGTTCTTCCTTTTTTAAGTTATTCTTTAATAATGCACCACAAAGGTAATACAATTTTCTCAAGAAACTAACATTTTTCAAAAAATATAACGAAAAATTTTAATTTTAGACAGATTTACATTCGTTTTATTGATAAAAAGCCACATTTTAACCAATTTATCTTTCACAAGAAACAAATTGAGTTAGAGGTTAGGAATTAGGGGCTATCGTTAGGGAATGGTAATACAGGCTGCCATTTGCAGACAACACCTCCCCTACCCCATAACCTCTAACCCCTAATCCATAACCACACAAAAAAACTGCACATACGGCGGATTCCATATGTGCAGTTGTCTAAAGGGATACCGAACTATCGGTTTAGTTGTTTCTCTCCACAGCCTGATAGAGCGCCTTCATGATTCCGGCGCGTGCTCCCACTTCGGTAAATGCCTTGTTGTTGCGGCTGGGGTAGACACGGTTGCAGAGGAAGATGTAAATCATGTCGTTTTCCGGATCAACCCAGAAGCAAGTGCCCGTGAAGCCCGTATGACCGAACACCGTCGGACCTGCTTCCTCACAGGTTGACGACCATTCCGGCTTCGCCAGGTTCGGCTTGTCGTAGCCCAGTCCACGGTGGGAATTGGGACTTTTTGATGTTACAAACGTGTTGACCACATCGCTCGACAGTATCTGTTCGCCTCCATACATACCGCGGTTGAGCCACATCTGGCAAAGTTTAGCCAAGTCGTTGGCATTGGAGAACAGTCCGGCATTGCCTTGAATACCGCCTGAAAATGCAGCCGTTTCGTCGTGAACGGAACCTTGCACCACTTCTTCGCGGAAATAGCCGTCGTATTCTGTCGGTGCAATTTCCGACTTCTTGTAGAAATCCAACGGACGGTAAACCGTGCGGTAAGCACCCAGACGATGGAAAATGTTGTCGTACACATACTTGTCGTGGCGCACCTTTGTCACGTTCTCCTCCGCTTCCATCAGCAGACAGAAATTCAGACAACTGTAAAGGTAGCGGCGGTTGTCGCGCAACGGAATGTTGTGGATAATGTTCATTATCGTGTCGTAGGTTTCACGTCCCACATAAAGACGCTTGCCGATACGGTAGTCAAATTCTTTCGTCTTGACCGGCGAAGTGACGTCGCTGCGCACTTTTGCCGTTGAGTTGATATAGGCTCCTCCTGCCGAATATTTATATGCGGCACTCTTCTTTCCGGAAACCAAAGCACCTGTGTAGCTGGCCGTGTCGGTCATTTCTTCATACACATTCAGCGCGGCCGGCATGCCCGTTTCATGATAAAGCAGGTCGCGAATCAGGAACTTGCCCTTTTCCGTTCCGGCCAAGGATTTTGTATAGGTGCCGAGCTTGCCGTCAATGCGAATCAGTCCGTCGTCAACGGCTTTCATGATGCCCGAAAGCGTACCCGTTGCCTTCGAAACGGAAGCAAGGTCGTAGAGTGTGTTTCCGTCTATTTTGTTGGCCTTCGTCTTGTCGGTATAGCCGTAGCTCTTGTTCACGACAATCTTGTTGTGGCGAGCCACCAATACCTGACAACCGGGGAATGCACCTTTCTGCACACCGAGATTGGCAAGCGAATCAACCTGCTGCAGGAACTCGGAGTCAAGCCCTACTTCTTCCACCATACCATAGCCCAAACGTGAAGCATAAAGGTCGACACCGTCGCCACAGAACGAAACACCTTCTACCGACACCGGCATACGGCCCGTTGCATCGCTACCTCCGAACACCACCTGTGCGGCATATTCCTGGGCGTACTCATGGTTTTCATAGCCAACAATGGCAGTATTGCAAAGCGAAATCGGGCCACTGAAACCGCCAATATCATAAGGTTTGACAAAGAATACGGGAATCACGTTCTCCGCCCCTACTGTCAGCACCAGTTTGTTCAGGCAGTTTTCATAAGCTGCACCCTTGTCGTAAATTCCGACTATCACCTTCGACGAACCTTTCAGTTTACTGAGAGTGGAAGTCATGTTAGCCTCCGTCATGGCGTAGACATCGACATCCGTATAAAGCCGGCAAGTTTCTGTAAACGCATTTTTTGAGGAAGCCGTACCGAGCGTCACCACGCTGATTCGTTTGTCAAGTCCTTTTACAGGAAGCACATTGCCCTGATTCTTCAACACCGTTATGGCAGCGGCATACAGTTGACGCGTCATGAGTTCCGCTTCGCGCGTATTGATACGGTCAAGCAGTCCGTCAACCGGTTGAGCCACATAGTTGTTCAGCCCCATCGCATATTTATAGGATAGGATTTTTTTGCAGGTACGGTCCACCTTTTCGGCGAACTTGCAGTCTTTGGCGTAGCGGGCCACCATCGCATCGACATTGCTTTTCGTGGTGCTCGGCTCAAGCAGCACCTCAGCTCCCGCCTCAAATGCCAGCAGTCCGTTAGGCTGTGTCACCTTCCGTGCTCCCTGCATGGCAAGGGCATCGGTAAACACAAGCCCTTCAAAGTCCATATCATTTTTCAGCAGTTCAGCCACTACCTTATCCGACATCGACGAAGGCTTGCTGCCGGTATTCAGTGCCGGAATATTCAGATGGGCTACCATCACGCCCGAAAGCCCCGCCTGAATATAGTTGCGGAACGGCACGAAATCGGTGGCTGTCAGTTCGGCAAACGAGCTGCTCACCGTCGGAAGCGTCTTGTGGGAATCCTCACGCGTATTGCCGTGTCCGGGAAAATGTTTTGCCACCGAGAGCACACCTCCGTCTTCCAGTCCGCGTGCATAGGCAACGGCTTTTCGTGCCACGTTACTCGGGTCTTCGCCGAACGAACGCGTACCGATTACCGGATTTTTAGGATTGCTGTTGACATCGACAGCCGGCGAGAAATTGATGTTCACTCCTACCGCCTTACATTCGCGGGCCATTTCCAAGCCATACTCATACAACAGACGGTCGTCCTGAATGGCTCCGAGCATCATATTTTTCGGGAAACGCGGAGTGTCGGGCATACGCATCGACAGCCCCCACTCTCCGTCAAGACCTACCATGACGGGAACTTTACTGATTGACTGTGCGTAATTCACAAGTTCCAGATGGTTGGCAACAGTTCCTTTCGAAAAATACAGGCAGCCTATATGATAGTTCGTTATCAGACGTTTCACTTCCTGCTTGGCCGCCTCCAGATTTCGGGGATCGACCACTTCGGCAATCAACTGTCCCACCTTCTGTTCCGTGTTCATCTTGGCATAGACAGAATCGACCCACGCATCCATCTTCGCACGGTCGGCCTGCTGAAGAAACACCGTGGGCTTGGCGCTTGCCCCAAAAAGGACAAGCAAAAAAGTTACGGTTACTATAAATCGAGTATTCATTATGGTTTATTTGTTATACATTCTCTTGGTCATGTCAGGTTTTATGGTATTTCCCTTCGCTGCCATTGCCTTCACATAGGCCACGGCATCTTCTTTCAGCACATGGGTGCTGGCATCTACGAGTTTCGCACGTGTGAACGACTGCATGTAGTCGCCACCGCCGGCAAGATAGTCAATCGTGGCAATCAGATAGGTTTTGTTCGGGTCGAGCGGCTTGCCGCCTATCATCACGTCGACAGCCTTTCCGTCCTTCATGCCGGCAGAAGCCTGCATGCTGATACCGTCGCCACCACGTGACGCCATCACATCAAAACCTTCCTGAAGCGACTTGCCGTCGATTTCAAGCAGCACGACACGATTGTTGAAAGGCAACATTGTTTCAATCAATCCCTGCGACACTCCGCCACGCATCATCGGTCGACGGATACCGCCTTTGTTGATTACAGCCATGTCAACTTTATAATCGGTCATTTCACTACCAAGGTCATAGACGAGGTCAGCCACCCAGTTCATCAGCGCATCGCCACTCATGTCGGCTTCGCAAGTGCCGATAGCCTTGTTCATACGTTCGTCGACACCGGCACGGTAAGGCTTCAGCCATTCGTTGAGCGATGCATCGATGCGGTTGTCGTAGCGGCTGTCCACCGGTAGCAGTTCATAGTCGGGCGTAGCCGAAAGATTGTCGAGGTCAATCGTCACTTTTCCCAAGTATTGACCCAATTTTCCTGTTTGAGCCACCAACACAGTTTTGCCCACGGCATTTTTGATATGGCACGGCGGATTCGGATTTTTCGGATTAACAAGCGTATGGGAGTGGCCGCCGATAATCACATCCACATTCCGGCTCGTTGCAGCCAGCAGGCTGTCGCTCGGAAGTCCCTTGCTTCCATAATATCCTATATGGGAAACCACCACCGCATAGTCGGCCTTCTTTCCCGACTTCAATGCGCCGGCAACACTGTCGGCCACCGCCATGGCGTCGCTATATTCAACACCCTCGATATTGGCATCCGAAATCATGCCCTTCGGCTGACAGCCCACGCCGATAAAGGCAATGCGCTTGCCGTCAAAAGTTTTTATCGTGTAAGGCTGGAACACACCTTCCAGCACCGTGCCTGTAAAATCGTAGTTCGCACAGATGCGGTCGGCATTCAGCAGGCTGTAGTTGGCCTTCAACGCTTCCATTCCGTTGTCAAACTCATGATTGCCGGGCACCACGATGTCATACCCCAGCCTGTCCATCAGCGTATATTCCACCTTTCCGCCATAGAGCGTAAAATACATGTAGCCCTGCACGTCGTCGCCCGCATCGACCAGCAACGTATGCTTTTCTGCTCCGCGAATACTGTCGACCAATACTTTCCGACGCAAAAAGCCGCCCATGTCGGCAGGTTTTTCCGGGTCAATATATCCGTGTACGTCATTCGTATGCATTATCACCAGCTCATCGGCAGCGACCGGCGCAAACGACAGGACTGCCATTACGGCACTCGTCAAAAGGGTTTTCGCTTTCATCATGATTTTATTGTTTTTTCTTCAAATTTACGGTTTTATTACTGAAAAAAGTGCGATAATCACACTTATTTTGTTACAATAACACATTTTCATATCCCGCCCTCCACGCGAATATGTTGCAAAATACTGCCGCACTGCAACTTTATTAAAAAATCTTAAGTACATGACAAAAATTTGAAGACATTGATTTTGGGGACGTAAGTCGGTCGG
>OLFT01000078.1_pt1 | contig 138601 bp, 113 predicted proteins | sample 1604921 | NCBI WGS metagenome assembly OLFT01 (sample SAMEA3888897, study PRJEB22519) | human gut metagenome | biome: human gut; feature: human-associated habitat; material: faeces | place: Denmark | collected 2013 | reverse complement strand
ACACGGATCATCACGGATGCCAGCTGCGGCATGGTTAGAAATACCGGATTTTGCGATCAGAATTTGCCGCCGCATGGTTATCTGGAACTTTTAAGTATCTGTTTCTTATAATATTACTTATCAGCCCAAAGCACGATATGCTTATTGCGGCAATTCCTTTTGTTCACAGCGGTCCGGCAGTGCGCCGCCACCTTTTTATTTTGCGTCTTCACATGCAACCGTATCTAAAATGGTACGGATTCTTTCTATATAAGAGTGCTTCTCCCGCACCTTGCGGTACCCGTTCCATGCAATCCGCTTACGCTCCTCCTCGTGCTCCAGATAGTATCCCACCTTTTCACACAGGTCTTCCAGACTGTCGAAGCAGACGAGATCTTCCCCCTCCTTAAAATAGTACGGAATCTCTGCCTGGTAGTTCGTCAGAAGGAAGCCCCCACAGCCAAGCACATCCCAGATACGCAGCGGGATACCGCTCTTGATGTTCGGTATCGTAAAGTTCAGGTTGATCTTCGACATGCGGAAAACCTTCGGCATCTCGCTCCAGTAGTCCACCGACCCACAATACTGAATCCGCAGCAGATCACTGACATCACTGTTGCTGTAGACATTGACTTTGTAATGCTTTGAAAGTTCAATCAGCGCCCTTCTCCGCTCGATCTCCGCAATCTTGAATCCAAGCACGGTTGTCTGGAAAATCAGCCCCAGATCCGAAAAAGATCCCTCGGATTTTTCCAGCTGAAAATATTCCTGCAGCTGTTCGAGAATGTTCGTGGTCAGCATCGGCTCCACGATATTCGCTCCGCTGATGTTAAGCTGCGCCTCCATAACAGCGTCAAAATATCCCCTTAAATACTCCGGCAGCCTGTTTTTGATCTTGTCATAGGAATTGCGTTCATAAAGGCTTCCCACAAACGCCACATCTCCGCGGTATTTCCGCATCTCCGAATCCTGTGCTGCTTTCCGTCTTCCCGCTTTTCCGATTTCCGCCGGCACAGACTCCGCAGTTCCAATTTCTTCCGGCACAGTTCCCGCAGTTTTCATTCCTTCATGCGCAGCTCCTGCGGTTCTGACTTCTTCCGGCGCCCCGAGCAGCGCATCCATCCGCTCCGTATCTACCGCCAGCGGGAGATACCAGATATGCTTTACGCCCATCCCGCGGAATTCCAGATAATTCGTCTTATCAAACGTAAAAATGTAATTGCAGTCGTGAAACACCGATTCATGGTACATACTGATCAGCGGATTGTCGCACGTCCAGGAAACATATTTCACGCCTGTGCGCTCACAGACATTCGATATCAGCGGAAAATAGTTCACCGTAAAGACCATATCATAATGCGTACCACGGATCTTCTCCTCGATCACCCGCTCAAATTCAGGACTTACGTCATAACTTCCGAGTTCCTGCTCGATATTATCCACCGTATACCCAAGCAGAAGAAAGGTCTGCTCGATGTCTCTGTAATTATATGCTTTCCATCGGTACATCAATATGTGCATAGATCTGCCCATCCTTTTGCCTTTTTTGCCCGGTCTGTCCGTCACGGCAGAAAACATTCCGCAAGATAGCCGGCGCGGCTTTTCCACGTATGACCGTCTCTCGCCGCAGCATATCCACAATCTGCAATCTCCTGTGCCCGCTCCAGATGTCCAAACAGATCAAACACTCTCTCCGGCAGTGTTCCAAGCTCCTGCCGCCGGAACATCACAAGCTCCCTGCCATCGGTAAACTCGCGGCGCAGATAGGTGGAATCATCGGTTACCACCACCGCTTTCGCCAGCATTCCATTAAAAATCCGGTCGTGCGCTCCTGCCTTAAACCAGGTCATCGTGTTCAACACAATTTTGGCATCGTTCATAAACGGAAGAATCTCCGGCGCAAGAACTTTTCCACGGTAATCAAGATACGGGCTGCCGCTCCACTCGCACTGATCCCATCCCGTACCGTACGCCGTGACCCGGATTCCGTTTTCCACCAGAATACGCACCGCCTGCTCCCTGAAAAACGAAGTGGCGTAGGAGTCGATAAAACGCATCTGCACAATGATCTCCTGCACGCGCTTGTCCGGGATATCGCTTCGCCGGTCTTTAAGATACTCTTCAATGACTTCCTCCGTCGTCCGGTCCGGATGGTGCACCAATTCCGCCAGCACATCCCCCGCCATCAGCTGTCCGTCCACTTCCGGGATGGAAGACAGATCCGGTATCATTTTTGCCACCGTATAAATCGGAAGCGCTCCGGCATACAGAACGTCAATCCCTCTCTCCGCAAGCGGCTTGTGCCGGCTTCCCAGCTCCACTCCCGCATGCGGAAGAAAATCCACCTGATGGATATTTTTAAAATATCTGCGGATATATTTTACGTGATTCCGGTCTGTGCAGAGCACAACCGACGTCTCCGGCGCCAGGCGCAGCGGCTTCTCATAGTGAAACGGATGATCCATCAGAATGTTGAGATACGGGATGCCGTAATATTCCCAGACATTTCTGGTCCCACCCTTTTGTATACACGCATCGTTCTCCCGTACGCTCTGTGCCGGCGCAGGCACCTCCATATCCAGATTGTATCCCAGATTATTAAATGTCACACATGAAAATTCACGCTCCGGCGAACTGCTCTCCGCAAGCACAGAAAGCAGTGCATCCTTGCTCTGCGGCAGCCACGCGTCATACACAAAGGACGCATAGCCCATCGTCTCAAAAGCTTCCCGCAATTTTCCGGTAAATAAATCAAGTGTGTCGTATACACCGATAAAATAAATAATGGTATGCTTCAAGATACTCTCCTTCTATGAACCGATCAGAACCTTTTTTCCGTCAAATGCAAATCCATATTTTCTGATCCGCTCCCTCGCAATTCCGTCTGCCACAAGCTCTGTCTCATATTGTTTCTCTTCTATCTGCTGCAACGCCCTTGCAACGCACGCTTTCATATTCTCGTCTCTCTCCCGGTCAAAAACCTTAAATTCCATAATGTAAGAATTGCCGTTTTCTTCCCGCGCGCGGAGAATAATGTCATATCTTCCCAGACCACTCTCCCTGTTTGACCGTATTGAAAACTGATCTGATAAATCTGCCAGCAATCCAAGCACAAAGCCATGGTAAAAGCGCTCTGTCTCATCAATATTACCACGCCCTGTGCCTGTGTCAAAGTAACTGAAGGTGGATAGCGTGACCATATTCATATAGTAGTTCATCTCTTCTATATTATCATGCAGCAACGCTCTTCTGAAATCTCCATAGCCAGTATCCATATCGTTAAACCATTCCCGTATAATGCGTCGAAACATAATCTCCACTTCTTTGTTCGTCAGCATCAGCACATATTCCTGATCGTTCTTTTGGTTTACGCGTAGATACCCCGTCGCATATAGAAGGCTGAAAATAGCCGATTCCCGATACTCCAATTGTGCAAAGTCCAGTTGCTCGTCCATCTCCACATGTAACATCTCTCCTTCAAGAAGCTGTTCCATCGCCATCTTCATATTCTTTGAAGACTTTCGGATTAACGAGCTCACCAGTTTATTATTACTTGTATTCGCCCAATAAGTATCAAAGATCCCCTCTGCATCGATAAACTTTGTGATCGACCACGGATTATACATATCCCTGCGCTGTCCAAATGTAAATCCGTCATACCATTCTTTTACTTTTTCCCTGTAATCGAGCAGACCTACTCTGGCAAGTCCCACCTTTACCTCTTCTTCCGTAAAGCCAAATGCCGTCTCATATTTCGTACTCGTTTGTGTGACCACATCTATATTATTGAGATCGGAGAAGATAGATTCCTTGCATATTCTGGTAATGCCCGTCAGCAATGCTCTCCCCAGCGATGGATTCGTTTTAAAGGAATTATTAAAAAAAGCCCCCACAAAAGAAACCCTCTCATCCCAAAAGCTATTAAAGTAAGCTTCCTGAAGCGGAGTATCATATTCATCCAGTAAAATAATGGGCTTATGCCCATAATACACATAGAGCAAATCCGTCAGAAGCCGTACGGACTGCGCAGCCGTGGACGCATCCATGTCCCATGATATTCTGCCAAAATCCTGTCGTTCCCTTTCCGTGAACCGCGACATGTCAAGTATCCGCTCAAAGCGGCGATATACCTCTATAATACCATAATTTATCTGCCGAAGCACCGCCTCAAACGTTGTCCCCTTAACACCTGCAAATGACAGAAATATAACGGGGAAACGCCCTTGCAGCTTGTGATAGCTTTTCTCTTCCCAAACCTTCAACCCCTCAAATAAATCCGCACGATTTTCATAGAACACGGAAAAAAAGCAGTTCAGCATGCTCAGATTCAACGTCTTGCCAAAACGTCTGGGCCGTGTAATCAGCGTAGTCGTCTCGCCAGATTCCCACCACTGCCGGATAAAATCCGTCTTGTCTACATAAAACATCTGATCACGTCTTAACGCCTCAAAGTCCTGAATGCCAACCGCAACGCTCTTCTTGCCTGTAATCCGAACAGTGTACGCTCTCATGCGCCGCAAACACTCCTCTTCTCCAGGACGTTCTACATCCACTGGAATCCACCAGCGGCTGCCTTCTTTGTATGCACCTTCAATCTGCCCGTTTGCGCACCAGTAATTTACCATACGCTTCGTGACAGACCATTCTGTGGCTTTCTGTCTGGATGTCATATATTGCATTTTGCATGCCCTCCCCCTAACTGCCCCAATTATAAGCCCGTGGGCGGGAAATTGCAACGTCATTTCCCAGTTACTTCCCAGTTATTTCCTTATATATTCTTATCCTTATATCACATGCAAAGATTTAATGTAGGCTTCCACCCCGGATCTGTTATGTAAATTATAAACCCGATCTATCTGTCCAAAATATTCACGAATAAAATGGCAGGGTTCCCGTTGTCCCTGCCATCTTCTTTTAAGCATTTTCGATATCGCTATCATCCTTTCCGCAGCACCAGAGTCAATAACTCTTTCACAACCTCCGATGTACCTGCTCCCAGAATAGCCTGAAGTGCTGCTTTTCCTACGCTCTGCATATAAGCCTTTAAACCGGATAAAATCCCCACTGCCAGTAATGCCAGTCCCATTACACTTAACGCCTCGATCCCTGTCAAACATAGTAGAAATCCAACTGTAGCCTCAAATACAACTCTATTTGCATCCCCTCATATATCCAGGCACGAGCACGACACTACCCTTACCTAACCAGATCGTAGCTTTCCGCTATCATCCGCTTTACTTCTCCATCCGGCACACTGCCGTCAAGGATGACCGTATTCCAGTGCTTTTTGTTCTGATGATAACCCGGAATGACTGCTTCGTACGCTTTCCGCCAGAAATCAATCCACTCCGGATCTGCCTTGACATTGATCCGCATCTGCCCCTGATATTCATAAGTCCAGAGGAACGCCCGCTTATTTTTCCGGGAACGCACCAGCACCCAGTTTGGATCGTGAAACGGTGTATCCAGATACACATCCGGAAATGACATTCCGTATTCCAATGCTTCTTCTCTCGTTGTCATAGCTTTTTCTTCTACCTCCGCCCCAGCTCACGTATCCGCTCCTCTGCCGGTGCATAGCTGCCGCACTTCCGGTAATAGGCAAGCGCCTCTTCCTTTTTCCCGAGGCACTCGTAGATGACGCCGATGTTATAGTCCGCCCGATAGGAATTCACTCCCTGTGCCCGGCACTCTGCATGCCCGGCCGCCTTCTCAAATTCACGCACCGCCTCTGTGAACCGTGCGTTTTTCATGTAAATCAATCCCATCAGAAACTGAAAATCCGCACTTTTTCCGAATTCGTCATAGATATTTTCAAAAAACAGCGCCGTCTGCTCCTGCCCGCTGTTGATTAGCGCATATCCGTACGTCTCCACCATGTCAATCACGTATTCCAGTGCCGGGTTTAGGTCAAACGAAAGCCCCTGCGCGAACCAGCCGCACGCCACGCCGTATTCTCCCATCATGTAATAGCTCTTGCCGAGCTGATACAAAAGATACGGAATCTGCCCGCTCCCACAAGCGTCCGCATCTGTTCCGGCTGTCCCTGCCTTTGCGCCGCCGTCTTTCGCCCCGGCATTTCCATCCCAGCCCAGCTGCTTTAATTCCTGCTCCAGCAGGCGGATATTACGCTCCGCCTTTTCCTTTTTCTGCTGCTCGGGCAGATCGTATCCGGTGTGCAAGATCACAACCGGCGTCTCATACGTCCGGTAACCGCTCTCTGCGCCACGCAGTGGCGTCACCTGCTCATGGATCCTGCCCTCGTAGTGAAAATATTCTTTTGCGAATATGCGGTTGATCCACTCCCGGTTCTCCTGCTCCTCCCCGTTTCTGTGAAACACATTCCGCCTGCGGATCCGGCCGACCGCCCCCGGATGCGCGGCAATCTGTTTTTCCAGCGCGGACAGATCCAGCTGCTCTACAAACTCGTCGCTGTCCAAAACCAGTACATAGGAATGTGAAGCCTTTTCTATCGCAAAATTCTTTGCCGCCGAAAAATCGTCGCACCACGGGAAATCATACAGCCTGTCCGTGTAACGCGCCGCAATCTGTTTCGAGCGGTCCGTCGATCCGGTATCCACCACAATCGTCTCCAGACCGTACGGAGCAAGCGCCTTTAAGCATCGGTCGATATTCTGTTCTTCGTTTTTTGTAATGATACAGATGGATAGGTTCATGTGGGATTCTCCTGTCTTTATAGCCAAAAGGCATTCCTTTCACAGAATGCCTTTTCCCATCTTTGCTTTTCTGACTATTTTAAAATCTCAAGTACCGCTTTCGCATCATCATTATACTGTGCCAGGATACTCTGGGACGCATGCACCAGAATTCGGTTGGTTGAGTATAGCACCATCTCCATATTCATGTTAGTGTCTCTCTTACTCGACTCTGCGCTCTGTGTATTTTCGGAGGAATTATCTGTGTTACGCACCGCATGCTCCAGGCGTTCCTGTTGCGCACCAAACTTATCTCTCCAGTGAGATGCCTTCTCGATTGCATCCTGCACCATCGTGATAGACGCAGAAGCTTTTTGATGAGAAGATACATCCACCTTGTCTACGCCAAGGCTCTCCTTACTTGCATTCACAAACTGAATATCTATGCTCTGACCGTTTAATGCTCCAGACTGTATCCGATAATATCCCGGTGCCGCCTGCGGTGTTCCTTCCGCAAGAATGTACTGCTGATTAAAGTTTGTCGTATACGCGATACGATCGACTTCCTGATTCAGCTGATCAAGTTCGTCCTGAATTGATCTGCGATCCGCGTCCGTATGTGTATCATTGGCTGCCTGTGTGGTCAATTCCACCATACGTCCCAGAACATCCTGTGTCTCCTGCAGCGCTGCATCCGCCGTCTGCAGCATGCTGATTCCGTCCTGCGAATTCCTGGATGCCTTATTCAATCCTCTAGTCTGATGGCGCATTGTCTCTGAAATCTGTAAGCCCGCCGCATCATCATTTGCTCCAATAATCTTATATCCTGTCGCCAGCTTTTTAGAAGATACCTCCATCTTCTTAACATTATAACGCAGCTGTCTGCTCTCACAGATCGATGCCATATTGTGATTAACTACCATGTTATTCTACCTCTTCCCTGAGATGTTTTTCGATATATTTCTGATATTTATATCGAATCGTTTTACATATTTCTTTAGAGGAATTATTCTGCTTATCCCCAAAAATACAATCTATTTCAAATTTTTATATTGTAGATAACCTCTACATTTCTGTTTTAGCAACTACTTCTAAATATGCAGTGTAACACCACTATACTCTTCTAATTTAGGCAATAAATGCTTAAATCGATATTTATTTGCAACCGTCTCCTGACATTGTAGCACAATCTCCCTTCTTCTGCTTTGATCTTTTACCAGCTGTCTGCACAGTTCATACGCCTCACTTGCTGACTCATAAACCGGAATAGGGATATCACCAAATAGACGTTTAAATCCCGCATGATAATCTGTCACCAGGCAAGCATTGCTTGCCATAATATCCATCACGCGCCATGGAAATCCACTCGCCGCCTGCAAATGCGAAACATTAATTCCTATTTTTGATCTATTATAAATATCTTGATTATCTTCAACAGAATATACTTTCTTACGTATATATGCCATATTAAGTTTAGAATCATTGTAATAGGTACTATCCCAGTTTTCTGTTCCATACAATTCCAAACCCAAATCTGCTACTCCCGATAATACCTTTAGCCGCTTTTCTCTACTCAGCATCATCAAAAGCTGTTGAAGATCCAGATGGCGCACCACTAGTTCCGATGTAATGTTATATTTATATATCAAATTGCTAACAGTTACTTGAGAATTTTTTTGTAATTCCCGCAAACAGCTTTCCATCATCTGCTTCTCTTTGAGTGAAGGTCTCTTTTGAATAAATGATTCAAACACATTTATGGAACCTAGTGAAAACAAACTTCCTATAAATGAAACATTTGTTGTTTGCTGCACAGTCTCATCTGCATATACCTCTGTAAAAAAAGGGACAAAATATATCTGCTTTTCATTAACTCCATAATCCTCTTTCAATACCTTTCGGCTTTCTTCCTGAAATATGAAATATAAATAGCGATCCGGTTTCTTCCGTATATCGTCTTTATTACTAAAATAGAGCGGGCTGTCTACCTCATAAATAATAATCGGGCAATCTACCACCTCTGCCAAATCGAAAAAAGAATTATTAAAAATAATACAAATATCTGGTTCAAACCCGCAAATTTCGTTTTTTATGTCCTCATCGATCTCTCCAAAATCTGCTCCAAACATTCCATGTGAATACACAACGACCTGATTTCCTGCAGAATCCAAGCCACGAATAAACGCCTCATAAAAAGCAGGCATCGCTTCCGGATTTTTTTCATCTACAATTCCATTATGAAATGCAACCAATACTTTTGCCATATTTATCTACCTCTCATCTCTAATGAACTATTCGCCAGCAGTCAATATCGTAGAAATATACTCCGTCATTATCCTTGCGCCCTCCTTGTTTAAATGGGTCATATCCCACCAATACGCTCTTGATTGTTGCACAATATCCATTCCTTTAAGGTCAAAAAAAGCAAAATTTTTATATGTATTTTCCATCTCCCGGACTATTGGCACAAACACTTCTTTCCACACTTTATTTAGTTCCGCTTCCATCTGCTCTACCACAATATATTTTGGAAGCAATACCCCTAATATGTGTATATCAGAATTTATCTCTGTTATTCGTTGAAGCATTTTTTGGAACGCTTCTGTTTGGAATGTAATCGTACTCTCATATATTTTTGTCTGAATTGCCGAAAATTTCGTCCAATTTCGATAATCTTCAATTTCCTTCTGACTTAGTGTTCTCGCCTGATCGATCAAATCATCCTTCCATGTTCCATACCAATTTTTATCTGCTATTTTCATTTCTGGAAATACTTTTTCAAATAGTGCCTTCTTTATTCTATCCTCTCTTCCTTCTTGCCAAAAATGTATTAATTCTTCATTTATCTGCTCTATATTACGCTTTTCACTCATACCATTCCTAGTTTCACCCAAAAATCCACTGGATTCCAAATACGATTCACATTCACTAGCCATTAATACATCATAATTAAAATACGTATAATCAAACATATCAATTACTATATACTTGACGGACTTAATTTGTTCATCATACTCATCCAACACCGCACATAACGTTTTGTAATTATAATAAATATCCTGAGAACTGCAACACAAATTAACCCATCTTCCGGGGAGTCTTTCCACATCAATTCCACACTTTCCATGTGATATTCCTAATACTATGCCATCCAATATATCACACGTATGTGACATAATTCTTCTATATCTCATTTGAGATTGCATTTCCCAATAAAATTGATACACATTGACAAGTTGCTCTTCCGAGTATCCAATTGTCAACAACATATTCCATATGTACTTTCTTCTCTTATATGTCCCCACAAGCACAAAAACCCGCGCATTGCTTGTTACGCAACCGTCCTGCATAATTGTTACTGCAATTTCGTAAAGTTGAGTTGTCATTGAATCCACACTGTACCATTTGACATCCTCTATTTTCTTATCCAGTGCCGCTTCCAACGCTCTCTTGTACTGACTATCATACAAGATAATCACTTTTTCACTCATAGAATGTGCTCAAACTCCTTCCAGAAAAAATCAACCAGCGCATCTACATCCTCCATATCCAAAATATATTCTACATCCTCTATCTTCTCTCCCGGTATAACCAAAACACTAAGTGGCAGCTTATCGATATAATGCATCGACTCCTTTATGTCGCAACATACAAAAGATTCTTTATAATATTTCTTTTCTACGATTACGCCGTACAGTTTCTTCAAAATCTGAGTATATAGGCGCTGTCCGTCATTCACTTCATTGCAGATTTGTCTTAATGCTCTTATATGTCCATATGTAATACGGCTGACATGTTCTTCATCCAGAATATCTTCATCTATTATATTTAATAGACTTTCTACCAATTGTTGACTGGATGGCTCATACCTCTGTTTATAATCATTTAACACCGTATTGTATTTTACTATTAATTCATTATATTTCTGAATATCTGCATCCTTTTCCTCCATTCTTCGCATTAAAAACTGCATTTTTTCTTCGTCTGATAACGCTTCCTCCGAATCCCCAATTTTAACATTCATCAAGGCTTTTACTTCTTCCGAAAAAAGATGCTCCCTGCCACCACATACCATTTCTGTATATGTAGGCACCTCCGGAATTTCCGGTATTAACCCAAGTGCATAAAACCCATATTGTAAACAGCAGCTTGCTATTCCACACTCACATCCAACAGGCTCTCCTATATATGGTTCTTCTATATTTTCAAAAAAATTGCCCGGAATCCCCACATTGTGGCATTTACACATAACGCCATCCCCCATGCCAACTCCAAGCGACCATTTACCTGCATAGCAGAAAACACGTTTCACATCTACATCAAGAAACCGGACACTTTGCTCAAACAATTTTGAATGGAATTTTTTGTCTATTTCTTTCACAAACGCAGGCGTACAAGCCGGACTCGTCATCGCAACCCCACCCTTAAGAAAATCTGCACGTGTCTCTGCTGTTACACAGGGTGTACATTGTGGCACCGCACCAAGTTCACGCTTACATATATCAATAATTTCGTCCAATTCATTCATATATTCATCACAAATAACTAAAAAAGGATAACTAGATGCTCCAGCTGCAATAATGCGTTTTATATTGTTAAAGTAATCCTCTACTTTATGAAGTCTTTTCAATTCCTTCCAATGAAGCGAGCACTTCACAATTAATCTTCCAATATCTTCCCTTGGTGTATCTAGTAATTCATCAATTCGTTGATTTAATGTATTATTTGTAACAAGCTCTACAACATGTCCTAAATGAAGCAACCCTTTTACAAACGGTACTACCTCTGGTGGAATCAAAGTCTCGCCCGCACCGATGACCGTAATATGCGCATTTCCCCCAATCCGTTCTGGTCGGAATGCCTCTACCATATGTTCAACAGAATAGTTAAAATGCCCTGCCTGCTCGTGTCCATCGCGCAGACATTCTGACACATAACAATAGCTACATCTAAAGTTACATACATTCCCCGGCACATAGACCGTAATTGCTCTTTTAATCGTTCCACTGTTCCTGTTATCCATACATCTTACCTCTTCAAATCTTCTGCTCAATATCCGCCACACTTTTCTCAAAAATAGAATTTACAGAATGCAGACTCCCAAACTCTTCTTTATTATTTGCCAAATTCCAATTTATCTCTTCTCCACCATGCTCTGTTGTTGTGCCCCACGACAAATATCGAAATCCTTTTTCCATGTATATTTCGATCATTTTATAGTAAATAAACGACATCGCATTCACATTCGCGTAGTCCGGATCTGCCGCAAGATACTGCGTATGTGCACATCTTACCTTTTCAAAAACAAATACCATCGTTCCTGCAACAAGCAGTTCCCCCATATATGCCCCGTAAAATATTACACCTTCCCCCAGCCTCTTTTTCAAATCAATCATTTCTGAAACAGTATGCACGGGTACAGTATCATATTTCTGAAGGTTTTTTGACAGTACGTGATGGAACCGCTCTATTTCTTTCTCAGATTGTAATTCCCGCAGTTGCATGCCCGCTTCGATACATTTACGAACATTTCTTTTTTTCATCTTAGAAAAATTCGACAGAACATCGTTATTATATTTACGATAATCGATATAAACATTTAATTCTTTTATCTCTTTATAACCGGCATACGATAAGTAGAACTTTATCAACTCCTGCGGATACTGACACAGCAGATCCATTGTCAGTTTTAATATACACTCCTGAAAGCCCTGCTGTTTTAAATACGCTTCAAAGGCATCATATATGCATCGAAATTTATCTACACGAAGCATCTCCTTCTCAAGCACAATGCCTCCATATGTACTTCCCTTGTGTGAGTAAAACGTTTTCTTCCCATCCTGCAGCACTTCACACGCCGGGCAGACTGCAATCAGATTTGTTTTGTCAAAAAACAAAAGTGAACAATCTTTGAACCTGTCCTCTCTATGATAGTTCAGGAATCTTCTTTCCTGCAGGAATGTTCCATTTACGGATTTCTCCTGTATAAATTGATCCCATTGTTTTTCATACTCTGCCCGGTATTTTTCAATCCTGATATCCACCATTTATCTCACTTTCCGAACTTATTGCCGATTTTAAAATACTCTACCGGAATGTGTTCCCCGTCCTCATCTGTCAGTTCAGAAAGGACTACTACATTATCGCGCGTCTTTACCCAGATAGCCCCGTCTGCACAATTCACCACTTTACCGGGAATTCCCAAATAATCTTCCAGCTGCAAATCATTCCCCGGAATCATTGCACCAACATTGTACCGTTTCCCTTTGTAATAAAAATACACTCCTGTTCCATGCGGTTTTGCCATACAGCGAAAAAGATTATACATATACTCTGCATTTTCAGAGAAGTCCCCCAAATCGCCCATCTGCGCATTGAACCGGCTACAATATACACCGGTTGTCTCCTGCTTTTGCAGTTTTATCTTCCCTCGATAAACGCCATATAAAATATCACCGATTCGCGCTACCATATCCTGAAATATTTTTTCATGCACATCTGCATATGTTTCCTGTCTTTGAATTGTAAACTTTCCAATATAACAGATATCTCCATTATCTAATTTCTCGTCCATCCTGTGAATGGTATAACCGACCTCAGATTCCCCATTCATAATCGCCCAGGGATTTGCAGAAAATCCACGGTATTTTGGCAAAATTCCCGCATGGCAGTTCAAAAACAGATAGCGCTCTACATAATCTTTTGCAATGGCTTTCCTGTACTCACACGCAAATATAATATCCGCCTGCGTAAGATTCTCTTCCCGAAACTCCAGTATCTTTCCGCCTGCCGCCATTATCTGCTGTTGATATTGTTCATTCGCCTCATATTTCACCGACGCATCGCAAATAACCCCCAGTACATTTATCCGTACATCATCCTGTAATTTTCTTAATACTTCCAGCGCAATGTCGCCCGTGCCCAGTATAATTACCTTCATCTTCCATCCCCACTAATTAAAATTCATTTACCGCTTTAATAACCTGCAAAATCTCTTCCTCTGTCATGCCCGGATATAACGGCAAGCTGACTTCCTCTGCGCAGATCCGCTTTGTCACCGGATACTGCTGCATCTGTCCGCGAAACTCCTGATATGCCTGCTGCTCCATAATCGGTATCGGATAGTGAATGTTCGTTGCTATTCCATGTTCTTTTAAATGCTCCACAAACGCTTCCCGTTCTTTTACAAGAATCGGATAGATATGAAATACATGTTCCTTTTCATCCACTGGCATCTGCGGCAGCACAACTTTCTCATTTGTAATCTGCCGTCCGTAAATTCCTGCAATTCTACGCCGTTCCTCATTCCATGCATCCAAATGCGGTAGTTTTACCGAAAGGAATGCTGCCTGCAATTCGTCCAGCCTGGAATTGCAGCCCTTGTATACATGACAATATTTCTGGTAGGAGCCATAGTTTCCATAAGCCCGCACCTTCCTTGCAAGTTCCACATCATCCGTCACAACTGCTCCTGCATCTCCAAGCGCACCCAAGTTTTTTCCCGGGTAAAAGCTGAACGCAGCTGCATCCCCTAGCTTCCCAACTTTCACGCCACGCACTGCTGCGCCGTGCGCCTGTGCAGCATCCTCTATAATCTTGATGTCATGCTGTTTTACAAGATCACGGATCGGTGCCACATCTACAGCCCGTCCATACAGATGTACCACAACAATCGCTTTTGTTCTGGCAGTAATCTTCTCCTCCACCCGGGTCAGATCCATCGTATAAGTGTCAGCATCCGCATCTACGAATACCGGCTTTGCCCCAACATATGTAATCGCAAGCACCGTCGCAATAAAGGTATTGGCAGGAACGATTACCTCATCCCCTTCTCCAATCCCATATGCAAGTAAAATCAGGCGGATTGCATCCAGTCCGTTTCCTGTTCCCACACATGCCTTCGCCCCGCAATACGCTGCGAACTCCTGCTCAAATCTGCGATCTGCCTCTCCGCCAATAAACCATTGACGATCCATCACTTCCCTGTAAGCCTGATCCAGTTCTTCCTCTATATTTTCGTGAATTCCTCTCAGATTCAGATATGATATCTCATGCATGCTCCGATCCCTCTTTCACCAGCTTTAAAAATGTATCGTAATCCCGGATATAATCCTCTTCTTTGTATACCTCTGATGCGAGCACCATTAAGACGGCATCCGGCGAAAAGTCATACATCTCTCTCCACATATTGTTCGGAACATACAGACCCTCATATGGCTTTTCAAGAGAAACAATCTTTTTCTCTCTCCCGTTATCCAAACGAATCTTACAGGAACCGTGAATACAGATCAGAATCTGTTCCAGTGATTTGTGTGCGTGATAACCCCGGGTAACTCCTTCCTTGGTATCATACATGTAATAAACGCGCTTGATCTCAAACGGAATATCATTATACTCTTCCAGCGCCACCAACATCCCGCGTTCGTCACCGTGCTGCTGAAATGCATATTTTATAATTTGCATAGTTCTTCCTCCAAACGTTCTATTCGCTTCTCATATTCACTGAGTTTCCTGTTCTTGTTTTTAATTACGTCCATCGCCGAATCGTCAAACAGCATCGGCTTGGTATTCATCTCGTAAAAATCTTTCAAGCCAACCCCATATTCCTCCTCAAGAATATTTCTACTTTCCTCATCCTCAAATAACTGCGCAAACATGTCCTCTGCGAAACAATTCCCACCATTCCACAGCCAGATCGCTTTTTCACACAGGACTTCTTTCTCCTGTGTTGCTGCTGGATTTTTCAGATCGTCACTGAAAATTTCCAAAAATTCCTGTGCCGACATATTTTTTATGTTATTGTAATGAATCCACTGTCTCTCGTGCGCATCCCTTATCCGGGTTGCAGCGTTGTCTTCACTAATATTTTTCCCTTTCTCAAAGAAACGCCTATAGCGCGTAAGCTTTTCCTGAAAAATATATACTTCGCCCGTCTTCAAGAGCCGCAGCCACAAATCATAGTCCTGCAGTTGAACCAACGCATATCTATAACCGCCGCTCTCCTGAAGCGCTTCTCTCCTAATACACACGCTTGGCGCACAGAAAAAATTATTACTTTCGAGAAGCTTCCGAATCCATTTTTTTGTGGGATAATTACCAGAACAAAACCTTTGGTAAAGTTCCTTATTCTCTCTGTTTCTGTTCTGTCCGTTTTCGTCTATGATATCCGCCCAGGAAAAACACAGATTATATGTGGGGTGTTCTTCCAAAAACGTAATCTGCTTTTCCACTTTGTCTGTTTCCCAGACATCATCATGACCTATCACTGCCACATATTTTCCACACGCCAGCTTAAATCCTTCATTTCCAGCATAACAGACATGGCGATTTTTTTCCAGAAAAACTGATCGGATTCTATCGTCATTATATGCCAGTATCCTCTCCCTACTCCCGTCCACAGAAGCATCGTCTATTACAATAACCTCCATATTATAATAGGTTTGGCTCAAAACACTATCCAACGTTTCATTTATAATGTTTTCACCATTATACACAGGTATAACGACACTTACCAACGGTTCCTCTTTTATTTTACCGAACAGATCTCTTTGCGTTCCTTTAGGTCCACACATACATACATTCTCTACTTTTCGGATCGCGTCACGTGAAATACGTCGTTCTTCCACACGTTTTTTCAGTTCCACAATTCGCTCATCTTCTCTTTCATACATAATACGAAGAATTACGAATCGTAGCCACCTATAATATTCCTCAATTTTTTTCCAGTCATTACATGCAAACCACTCACTATGATCCGGTGCTACACTGCTGCTTTCCAGTCCGTAGATTTCCACCAGATCCATAATCTCCTGTATCGCTATATTATCCAGCTTTTTGTCCTGCAAGTTCTCCGCGATATAATTTAATTCCGTAAATTTTTGCTCCTGCAACATCCCTTTTAGTTCTACTGTTATATTTCTGTACGTTTCTTCTTTTTCAGAAAATTTTGTGCCGGTTTCCCAGCCTCCATCATGATAGCACCACGGTCTTTCCTGGTACGGTACTACAACCTGATATCCCTCTTTTCTCATCTCCAGACTTTGCAATATATTATAATTGCTCCAACTGCCATCCATTTCCTGCCATGGAATATCATATTGCGTTGCCAGTAAATATTTTCCAGCCGCTTTTACCTCTATCCATTTTTGTGCCACATCCTGTTTTAATCCATCGGTATTCTGTGCATGCTGCGGATTATAAAATACCATGCTTCCGGTATCCCAGTTTATCGGGTCTGAAAGTTCTGTCGCCCCCACTACTCCGATCATACCGATCTGGCGGTTCTCAAAAATATGAAGAATATCATAAATAAAGTTGCGATTTGTAATAAACGTATCCTGGTGCAGATATACTTTATATTTCGCATCCGCAGCTTCACATCCTCCATTATATCCTTGTGCCATGGAATCGGCTTCCTGAATGCACAAAATATCTATACTGTGCCCGTCCGGCACGTATAGTTCCTTAATATATCTCACACACTCCTCATAATACCAGAGGTCATTTACACATATGATAAATGTAATCTTCTTTTCATCCATTTTCTATACTTCCCTGCCTCTTACGCTATGCCTGGCGATTCAATGCATAAAAATCATTTAGCGTAAACTGATACTTCTGCTCCAGAATCTCTCTGCACTCTGCATTTTCAAGCATATCTATAAAATATGGTGCAGCCAGTGAGCCTCCCACGTTCCACAGTAAAAATGCCTTTTCACACAGTACCGCCTCATGTGACATCGCTTCTTTCCAACGCAGTTCCTCAGAGAAAACCTCCAGAAATTTTGAATCTGACATCTGCTCAATTGCATTTGAAATAATCCACCAGCATTCATGCTGCAGGCGATTTTCTTTTCCTTTATCACCTGTAAGATCCGATAAATTCATTCCTTTTCTGCTGAACTGCCGATACCATGTCAGTTTCTCCTGCAGTACATAAACCGATGTATAATTCAATATTCTAAGCCAAAGGTCAAAATCCTGCAGCTGAACCAACCCGTACCGGTAATATCCCGTCTTATCTAACACTGACCGCCTGATACATGCGCTAGGTGCACATGCCCAATTCGATTTATTTAATATCATACAGCGCAGCCAGTTTTCTGCGGTATAGTTATCCGCATTCATCATATGATAAAGCTGTTCATATTCCTTGCTGATCGTCACTCCATTCTCCCCAAGCACTTCTATCCAAGTAAAACATATACCTACATCTGGATGTTCTTCCAAGAATGTGATCTGCTTCTCGATCTTATCCTCTCTCCAAATATCATCATGCCCAATCACCGCCACATACTTCCCATTTGCATTTGCAAACGCCTGGTTACCTGCCACACATACATTGGAATTTTGATCCATCAGAATCGTTCGGACACGTCTGTCTTTTTTCTGATACTTTTCTATGATTTGTCTGCTGCCATCCTTAGAGCAGTCATCTACAATGATAACCTCTATATTGGAATAGGTTTGATTTAAAACACTCTCTATTGTTTCGGCAACAAATTTTTCGCCGTTATAAACTGACATTACAACACTTACCAACGGCATCTCTTTCTTCTCTTTCCAAAAACAACCAAAAACATCTGATGTGTCATTCGAGGATATGTTAGCTGTTTTCCGAATAGCGTCCTTGCTGATCTCACCTGCGGCAACCGCTTTCTCCAACTCCGAAATGCGACTGTCCGCTCTTCCGTATGCCATCCTCAGCAACGTCCACCGCATATTCCGATAGCTTTGATACATTTCTTTCCATTGATTCATTTCAAACCATTTGCAATGTACCTTCTCTGTACTCATCTTTTCTAAGGAATATATTTCTATTAAATTCATAACTTCCTGTACCTGCATATCCGGCAGCCAATTATATCTCTGCCGCTCCAGCAGCTTACCGAGATCATGATACAAATGTATTTCCACATACCGGGTCAGAAGTTCCCTCATCTGTTCCGCCATCCTGCCGTTTTCCCGGTATTTTTCCACTTCTCCGCCCATTCTCCTCGTCGGGAAATATTCCGGATACAATTTTTGCATCTGACTATGGTCTTTTTCATAATCTTCTGCATTTATAATTGCATTATCACGGTAGCACCACGCGTTTTCCTGATATGGAACAACAACTTCATACCCTTGCTTTTTCATCTCAACGGATTGACTCACACTGTAAAAGCTCCATCCCGTCAGCTCCTCCCGCCATGAGACGTCATACTGTGTAGCGATCAGCGTACCTTCTAGCGCCTCTACTTTTTCATATGTCGCCGATGTTTGTCGTAACTCAAAATGATCTTTTATACATCTTCCATCATAAGCCATTATGCTGCCGATGTTCCACTTCAAAAAGTCCCCATTATCTAAAAGTACATCCGTTCCTGCCACTCCAAGCATTCCAATCCGGTCATTTTTCTGAAAAATATCCAAAATATCCGCTATAAAGTTTCTGTTTAACAGAAATGTGTCTTCACGCAAATAAACCTTATACTTTGCGTCACTTTCCTGCATTGCCTCATTGTATCCCTTAGTCATTCCCTCTGCTTCAAAAACTGTCAAAACATCTATACGGTATCCATCCGGTATGATGAGATCTGAAATATACCTCATACATTCTTCACAGCAAATACTTTCACTTACACATACGATAAAATCTATTTTTCTCTCATCCATCCCGGCTTCTCTCTTTCCTAATCTATCTTGCAAAATACCGTTTATTCTTCTTTATTCATAACATAAAAATCATTAGGGGTAAAATGATACTCTTTTTCAAGGACATCACGACACTTTGCATTTTCCAGAAGATTGATAAAATAACTCTCCGCCCGCGAACCTCCCAAATTCCACAGCAGAAATGCCTTCTCGCAAAGAACCTCCTCGTGGGAAGAAGCTTCTTTCCACCTCAGTTCATCAGCAAATGTCTGTAAAAATTTTTCATCCGTCATTTTTTCAACCGTATGAAAAACGCTCCACCACATCTCATGCATCAGACGGTTTACCGTTCCCTCTGTTGCCGGCAAATTCGACAAATTTTTACCCTGCTCTGTAAAACGTCGATACCACGTCAGCTTTTCCTGCAAAATATAGATAGAGGAATCGCATAAAACACGAAGCCACAATTCATAATCCTGCAACTGTACCAGTCCGTAACGATAATAACCCACGCGTTCCAACACCGTTTTTCGTATGCACACACTGGGCGCACAAGCCCAATTCGCTTTGTCCAGAATCATCTGGCACAGCCAGTTCTCCGCGCTGTTATTGTCAGCATTCATGGCATGATATATCAGACGATTTTTTTTGCTTACGATTGTCTGATTTTCATCAATTACCTCTCCCCAGGTAAAACATGCCCCGGTATCCGGATGTTCCTCCAGAAAAGCCACCTGTTTTTCCAATTTGTCCGGACGCCACACATCATCATGGCCAATGATCGCTACATACGTTCCCTTCGCTCTCTCAAATCCGGCATTGCCTGCTGCACACACGTTTGAGTTTCTTTCCATAAAAACCGGTTTCACTCTGTTGTCTTTTTTCTGCCAGGATGTGATAACGTCCCTGCTGTTATCCGTCGAACAGTCATCTACCACCAAAAACTCTATATTGGTATAGGTTTGATTTAAAACACTTTCCAATGTCTCTTGTAAAAAATCGCCCGCATTATAGACCGGCACACACACGCTTACAAGCGGCTGCTCTTTCTTTTCCGTCCAAAAATACCGAAAAATTCCCGTCGTATCAGGCAAAGATACGTTTGCTATTTTCCGGATCGCATCTTTGCTGATTTCACCGGCATCCACCATACGTTTCAGTTCCGGAATCCGTTCATCCGATCTTCCGTAGCCCAGACGCAACACCGTCCATCGGACTGTCTGATAAGAAACATATATCTTTGACCAGTTTTGCAGTGCAAACCAGTTACTGTGTTTCTTTGAAACACTCGCCTCCTCCAGAAAATAGATTTCCATCATATTCGCTATTTCCTGTGCCTGCATATCTGGCATCCAGTTAAATCTCTGTTTTCCTAATGCAGCCCGTGCCTCATCGTATAAATGCATCTCCATCAGCCACACCAGCGCCTGCCTCATCTCAATAGCCATTTCCTGTTCTTTTTGGTGTTGTTCACGCTCTTGTCTGATTTCTTTTACAGAGAATATCTCCGGATAAATCCGCATCAATCCTTCACGGCAAATATCATAATCCCTGCTGTTCAAAATGCTGTTATCACAATAGCACCATGGCTGTTCCTGCCTCGGAACCACAACCTCATATCCCTGCCGTCTCATTTCTATCGACTGGCTTACGCCATATAAATTCCAACCCTCAGTCAGATCCCCCCGCCACGGTATATCATACTGCGTGACCATCAGCACACCATCCACAGCTGCAACACTCTCATACTTTGCCGCGGGCTGTCGAAGTTCAAATGTGTCTTTCAAGCATCTTCCATCGTATTCCCGGATATTCCCGACATTCCATGCTGCATTACAGTCTGCGTTTTCCGGAAGCTTATCTGTTCCGCGTACGCCAAGCATTCCGATCTGCCGGTTATTCTCTAAAATATCCAATACATCTGCGATAAAATATTTATTTAACAGGAAGACATCTTCACGCAGATATACTTTGTACTTTGCATCACTCGCCTGCATCGCCTCATTATATCCCTCTGCTGTTGATGCCACATCAACAACGGATAATACGTCCGTGCAATAGCCTTCCGGCACGGTAAGATCTTCCAGATATTTTACACACTCCTCGTAATACCGCTTGTCTGTTCTACATATAATAAACGCTATTTTTCTATCATCCATAATCTTTCGCTTTCATACTTTAAGTCCGCTATTCGTTTCACAGCAATTTCTTTATATTCGGAATATAATCCGCTCTGCCATTTACTCGAAATGCATTTTCCATGATTATCTGGGCATCGTCCAAAGCTAACTGTTCAAACAACTTTTGAAATTTCTGAAATGCATCAATCGAATCCTGCATTCCATAACGATCAGTCACTTCTTCAAACGAGCAAAACCGTCCTAGCTGTGGATATGAAAAATACAATACAATTAGTGCATGATATAAAATAAATTTCGCCGGCACAGCTTCTAGCACCCATTCCTGATCAAACCATAACAATTCCCCATCACAATAAAACGCATTTCTGAAATTCATATCCAAAAAACCTAATTTTAATATTGGACCATATAAATTTTCGTTTTCCTCTATACCTATATCCAGTGTATATAATATATTATCCTTCCATGCAATTTGTTCAGAAGAATGCAGTATCTCCTCATATAATAAATCCATCAGTCTATAAATTTCACTGACATTCCTCTCTTCTGATGCTTTGAGAATAACATCCTCCAAAAGGGGCTTATGGACATAATCACAGGTTAATATTCCATTTTCAGCAGTGTATTCCACTATATTCATTCCGTTTTTGCTGAAAATGCTCTGACTCTTCAGCATCTGCCGCATGTGGTTCTGCTCACACACTTTTGATAATGGTTTTTTCTCGACAGTATGCTCCCTTGTAAAGCGTGTCAGTATGCGATACTGCTCCTTTCGCTCATCAGGCAGTTTCGCATATGTCACTTTCCCCAAATCACCGCAGTCTGAGCACTCTACCAAAAATGAATTTGCAAAAAATTCAAATACTCCATTCTCCACAATATCCGCATAAAGACTCTTCTCATCTGCAACCACTGTACTCTTTCCTGCAGAATAATTCACTCTCATGTTCTCTACATTCTCTGCATCCTGCCGGCTGGGCAAAACATCCTGCGAATATATAATCACAGGCAATTTATAATCCGGTAACGGATAGTAAAAATATGTGTGTGCAAATCCACTTTCTTTTATCAACGTCTCCAGTGACTTCTTTGAAAACGTTCTTACTCCTTTATCCACATCTCTATATTGATTAATGCTCTCAAACGGTATTCCAACATGATCCTCTGGCGTCCCACACCAGTATTTTAAACCATACTGATTCTCTATTGCGATCAGCAATTTGCCATCCGGCTTCAACAACCTCTTAATATTTATCAGAAAATCCCTGTAGGGATTCGGTGTCTCCGTATAAGAGTCCTGATACTCCAGGACGCCTATCAGCGTAATATAGTCAAATTTCTTGTCAAAGACGATATCATTCAAATTTCCAACTATAATCTCAAGATTCTCTTTTTCGCGGCAGCGTAAAAGTGTCGCGGTCGCACGTTTTCTTGAAAGTTCTACTGCTGTGACATCTCTGCATTCATCGCAGAGCACACCTGTAATCGCCCCCATTCCACAGCCAATTTCGAGTACACTGCTGTCTGGTTTAAATTTATACCAGTTCACAATATTTTTTCTTACAGGCGACAAGTGGTAATATGTAGACCAGTTAAAATTCTGAAAAACAGCCTCCCCATAGTCCTCCGGTTTGTTTTCGGCAATGATCTTAATAATAAGATCCTCAATCTCTCCCTCCGAATAGAAATCTTCATTCTTGTACGATTTTAAATTAAATTGAGGCTTCGGATTTAAATTTGCAATTAAGTCCTCGTACATTTCTCTTCCTCCCCAACATATTGTTTTTCCACTCATCCGAATACATTATACACAACCATTCACCAATACTTTTAAACAAAAATTCTACGCATGTGTATCACTCATTTTCTGCATAAGCTGCTGCACTCCGTAACGTATTTCCTCTTGATTTCTCCGATTATTCTCCACCCGGTACAATTCCATCTGTCTAGGAATCATCGCTGCATAGGGGGATTCCTGATAGTCTGCCACCTCTGCCCTCACGGTATCCCGCAGCGTCTCATACATGGAATACGGCACTTCAAATCCGCGCTGCACCGCAAACAGCAGCGTCTCATAGAAATACGTATGCAGAAAATATAGCTTGATCTCCTCATAATACTCCCGGAAAAACGGCGTCTGCTTCATAAAATGCCACACGGCAAGCTGCACATCTGCATGCATCTGCAGCGTTGTCATCTGACGCATATCCCGGCGCATGGTTCCCACCTCATTCTGGCGGTAGCAGTAAAAAGCTTCCGCCATGATTTCAAAGCGGCTTCCGTAGAACAACAGCGGATACACAAACAGCGGTTCTTCATAAATGACATGCTCTGCATAACGGACGCCCGCCCGCTCCACAAGCGATCTCCGGTACAGCTTGTTCCAACATCCGTAAGTGATCTTCTCGCTGACAAGGAACCGCTTCCGCTCCTCCTTTGTCTGAATCCGGATACTCTCCTCCACAGTCTTTCTGCCTGATGCCACTTTCCCGAGCCTTTCCGTATAATACACATAATCAAACTGTACAATATCCGCATCACGCTCTATGGCGCGCCGATATACTTTCTCAAAAAAATCCCCCTCCACAAAATCATCCGCATCGACAAACGCCAGATACTCTCCCGTTGCATAGCCGAGCGCCACATTCCGGGCACCCCCTTGGCGTAGATTATCTTCCAGATGAATAATCATGATACTTTCGGGATACGCACGTTCAAATTCTTCCAGTAGAGCCCATGTCTCGCCTGCATCATCCGATGCGTCATCCACAAAGATCAGTTCCAGTGCGTCCATTCCAATCGACTGCTGCACCAGTGACAAAAAACACTGCGGAAGCCATTTTGCCGCATTATGACAGGGGACAATTACACTTACTATCTTCATGTGTTTTCTAAATATCCTTCCTGCTTGTAAATTTTCCTATTTTGTCAGCCGCTTCACCGTTTCAATGACCGTATCCTGCTGCTCGTCGGTAAGCCCCGGATAAACCGGAAGGCTGATGATGTGCGAGTAGACTTCCTCCGCCACCGGACAATGCACTTCTTTGAAACCGTGCTCCTGGTAGTACGGATGATAGTACACCGGAATATAATGGACATTCACTGCGATGCCGTTCTCCCGAAGCTGCTCAAACACGGTCTTTCTGTCGTGGTTCTTCACCTGTATGATATAGAGATGCCATCCGCTGTTCGTCTCCGGCAGCTGATACGGCGTCACAATATTCGCGCAGTCCGCAAACGCCTCATCGTAGCGCTTTGTGATCTCCCTTCTGCGCGCAAGGAAGCGGTCCAGCTTCCGCATCTGGCTGCAGCCGAGCGCACACTGGATATCCGTCATGCGGTAATTATAGCCGAGATCGAGCTGCTGATAGAACCACGGTCCCTCATTTCTCGTCATCAGGTCTGGATCTCTGGTAATTCCGTGGCTGCGGAACAGCACTAATTTCCGGTACAATTCCTCACTGTCCGTCACAATCATACCGCCCTCGCCTGTCGTGATCGGCTTCACCGGATGAAAGCTGAATGTCGTCATATCCGACATGGAGCCGATGCGCCGTCCCTTATATTCTGAGCCGAGCGCATGCGCCGCATCCTCGATCACGATCAGATGATGCTCCTTTGCGATCGCATGAATGGCATCCATATCGCAGGGCTGTCCTGCCAAATGCACCGGAATAATCGCTTTGGTCTTATCCGTGATCTTGCGCCGGATGTCCTCCGGATCAATGTTGTACGTCTGCGGATCGATGTCTGCAAAAACCGGCGTTCCGCCGCAGTACAGCACACAGTTGGCGGATGCCGCAAACGTGATCGGCGTGGTGATTACCTCATCCCCCGGTCCGATTCCCGCCGCATGACATGCCGCATGCAGTGCCGCAGTATCGTTTGAAATGGCGACCGCATATTTCGCGCCCACATACTCTGCCACTGCCCGCTCGAACTCTGCCACCTTCGGTCCTGTCGTCAGGAAATCCGATTTCAGCACCTTTACTACTTCCTCAATATCATCTTCCTCTATCGTCTGTCTTCCGTATGGTATCATCACTGTTCCTCCTTGCTGTACTTTTCCAGTTCCATCTTTGCCCTCTTACTATAGGAATACGGAATGCCCCTGTTTTCCTTCTGCATCCGCCTGTGAAAGGATCTAAGCCGCTCTGCGCTCTTTTGATCCGGCATATGCCATGTCTCCAGCTGTCCGAGAACCTTCTCCTTATCCAGTACGCCATGTAAGATCAGGATGAGAATGGCGTCTACTGATATGTTACCGCTTTCTACCGCGTGAATCAATTCCTGATAATCCTGTGCCGGTCTGTCAAACTCCATGCGATGCAGCAAAAAGCGTACCGAGAGATAGGTCCGGCATATCGCTTCACAGCTGCCCGCCTGTGCCAGAAACGACGATCTTTTGCTTACCCTGCGATCCGTCTGCTCAATCTCACAGATAATCGCAAGCATCTCCAGCTCGGAGCTCTTCATCTGGCTCTGATGATAGATCCCGATGGCCTGACTGGCCTCGTCCCATTGCCCCTGGTCTATCATCCTGCGGATCGCCGCTGCCAGCTGACCGCTCAGCTGATCCCACTCTCCGCTCGAGAACAGCTCCTCCCCCTCCGGAACGTTGAAAAATTCCGGATACTCTTCCATACAGATTTTCCGGTTCTTGTCATAATTGGTGAGCTTTGCGAATCCGCAGTCGTGCACCACCCAGGGTTCTTCCTGATAAGGCACCACAATCTCATAGCCTGCCCTGCGGAATTCAAACGCCTGCGACACATCATAGAAATCAAAATCCGAAAACAGATCCTCTCTCCACGGCAAATCATACTGCGTCATCATCAGCAGCCCGTCCACCGCATCGACGGTCTGATCCTTGGTCTGGTTCGGCCCGCACAGCAGGACATAGGAAAGATCCGGCTCCCTGCAGTCCACTTTTCCCACATTCCAGGAAGAATAGACGACGCCGTTCTCCGGAATGCCGATTCCTCCAGCCATCCCGATCATCCCCGTCTTTGGGTGCTCCTTAAAAATACGCAGCGTCTTCTCCAGGAAACGGCTGTCGCGGATAAAAACATCCTGATGCATATAGACTTTATATTTTGCATCGCTACTTCGCATCCCCAGATTGTACGCCGCGCACATGGAATCCGCCTCCCAGATGCCGATCACATCTATGTCATATCCCGCCGAAACTTCCAGATGCTCTATGTAATACCTGCACTCTTCAAAATACAGCTCATTATTCACGCATATAATGAATGCGATTGTGTCTTTTCTGTCCTCTACCGGCATGATTTTCTACCTCATACATCTCTTTTATACTGCTGCAAAAATGCCGCAATCCGCTCTGCGCCTTTTCCGTCCACCAGCCTTCTCATCCGCTCAAAGCTCAGCGCCCTCTTCCCGGCGTCTTTCGTATAGCAGACCAGCTTTTCGCAGATTGCATGCGGCGCATCGTCCTTTTCTCTCACATCCCCCGCATAGATTAACAGGTTGTGTTCTGCCATCTCTTCCGCAAATTCCAGCTGATTATCCGCAAATGCAAAGCAGACCGTCGGAATCCCGCAGGCGCACAGTTCCAGAAGTGTTGTGCCGCCCGCCGAGACCGCCGCCTCGCACTGCTGCATGTAGCGCCACATATCGGGAATATTCTTGTGAAGTATGATCTTCGGGTTCTCTGCCGCCAGTTCACGCAGCATATCCTCATTCCGATTCATACTGCCGACAATCACATGCCACAGATACTCCTGCAATTCCTGCATCTGTGTGCCGTACGCAAGAATTCTGCCCGCCATATTGTAAGGATCTGTCCCGCCGGTCGAGAGCAGAATACTCTTCTCCCGCGGCTTATCAAAGGAAAGATGTGAAAACTCCTCCCGGAGCGGCGCATATAAAAGTCCGGTAAGGTACTGTACCCCGTCCTTTTCATGCAGCCCCTCCGGCGTCTTCTGTCTCTCCCTGCACGGTATGTATTGAAGCAGCGCCGACACCTCGTAGTGTTCCTTTCTGAAATCATCAACATAGAATACCGGCACTATCCGGTTTAATTCTGCCAGATAGCGCACCGTCGCACAGTAGGAATCCACTACCAGCCAGTCCACCTGCTGTGCCTGTAACCGCTGCTTCATGACCGGAAGCTCATCCTCCAGCGCATCCCAGCGCGTCTCTAGAATCCGATAGGGAAATCCCGCCTTTGCGATCCGCTCCGTCTCTTTTTCCTCTGCCAGCCAGAACTCACACGTCAGCCCGCACTTCCTGCACGCCGACGCGATCGAAAGCGTTCGCATCAGATGTCCGGTTGCCACCTGCTCGTTCGCATCCACCCGAAATACAATCATCTGTCTACTCCACCTCACCCGGAAGAATCGGCTCTCCGAAGCGGTACGCCTTTTTCGCCTTGCGCCCCAGCAGCGTGCGGTAATACTTCGGCTTGATACCGATGGCAGGCCGGATGCTGCGCACATTCTCCCCGGTGAAAGCTTCCCCCTCCGCAATCGGTTTTACCGCAACCAGCGATCTGCGGTATTTTAAACTGCTCTTCTCATGTTCGGTCAGTTCATAGGTCGCCTTTCCCTTAATCACGCAGGCATTCCGCACATCCTGCACCATCTGCGCAAATTCGCCGATCTCCATGGAAAATGCTGCATCCGGGTTGTCAATCGTCCGATCCAGGCAGACATGCTTTTCGATGACCTGCGCTCCCAGTGACACTGCCACAACATCCGCAAGCGATCCCATTGAGTGATCCGACAATCCCACCGGCACGCCGAACCGCTCCTTCATATCCGCGATCGTTGCCACATTCATATCCTCATACTGCGCCGGATACTGGCTGCAGCATTTCAGCAGCACCACCTGCTCGTTTCCCTGCCTCCGGCACGCCTCAAGCGCCTCCCTGATCTCTTCCTCCGACGCCATTCCGCAGGACATAATCATCGGCTTACCTTTACTCGCCGTGTACTCGATCAATGGAATATCCACCAGTTCAAAGGACGCGATTTTGTAGAACTCCACATCCAGATCCTCCAGGAAATCCACCGCCGTCCGGTCAAACGGCGTAGACAAAAAATCCACACCGACCTCCCGGCACTTATCCCGCAGCGCCCGCTGCCATTCCCACGGGGTATAGGCCGCCTGGTAGAGCTGATAATAATTATAGCCGTCCCACAGACCGCCCTTGATCTGATACGGTTCCTCCCTGCAGTCGATCGTGAGCGTATCCGCCGTGTAGGTCTGTATCTTCACACAATCCGCGCCGGCTTTTGCCGCCTCCTCAATGATTTTGAATGCATTCTCAATTTTTCCCGCATGATTTGCAGACATCTCTGCAATCACATAGACCCCGCTGTTCATTTTCTCATATAGTTTCATCTGTGACAGCCGCCTCCCTTTTCTATACAGACTTTCAACATCTCGTAAATATCCTGCCGCTGCTTCGATTCCTCGTACTCCACATTATTTCTCAATAATAATTCTGCACCAATCAGGTGACGGTTTTCTTTCCTCTCAAACAGTGTCTTTAACTGCTCCCCGTCCGCTCTTGAAATCCATGTTTTCCATACGATCTCACCGTTTTCATCCTGCTGCATCGCCAGATGAACAAATCTGCTCATCCACCGGCTGTTTTCGTCTATCGTTTTTATAACGACCTGTTGTTTTCTCAAGCTCCAGTAGGCAACTCCGGCAGCCCCCAGCAGATATTCCGCATAGCTTTCCCTGCCAGCCCAGTACATCATCTCTGCCATGGCATCATTTGAGATCATCTCCTCAACCCTGAGAAAGCGTTCTGCGAATCCGCGTTCTATCGGATTCATATAACGGTCTGTAAGGGGTTCACCCAGCACAATACTCTGGCAGATCGCCACCAGATTATCCAGCACTCTGCCCGCCACATAAGAAAGTGTCTCCTGTTTTCCTTCGGTATTCTCCGGCAGCACCTGTCTTATGCTTTTCCATTGCCGTTCGGTATCATAGTCGAAGCACACCCTTGTCGCCGTCTGCGATGTATTGGTGGTAAGAACATATTCCATACGATCCATAACGACCATTTTCCCGGCTCTTGCAATCGCCTCTGTCATTCCCTCACAATCACCATAATATGGTTCATAAAAGTCAATACCATACTGCTTCAAAAAATCGATTCGCACATAATGCATTACCGAATTATAGTACACCTTCTGCATCAGTTCTGCAAAAATCTGCAGCTTATCTTCCTGCTCATAAATGCGGTATGGGGGAATTTTCTGCTCCGCAATCCTGTACGTCCCATCGTCCCACACTGCAAATCCGCAGCCTGTCCATACAATATCCGGATGATTCTTTCGAATCTCGTCTGTTACTTCCTGCAGCGTTTCGTCTGATGCCAGATAATCGTCCGCTCCCAGAAACATCATATATTGCCCTGATGCTTTCTCAAGGCACAGGCTGATTCCCTTGCGCCATCCTACATTAGAATCTCGATAGATCACGTGAATCCGTTCATCTATTCTCTCATATTCCTGCAAAACAGTAATGGTTTCGTCCTTACTGCCATTATCAAGAATCACCAGTTCCCAGTTCTGACATGTTTGATGTCTTGCAGAATCCAATGCATTTCCCAATGTCATTGACGAATGATAGGTACACATCAATATACTGTACAAAGGTATCTGTTTTGTGTAAGAAAATCCATACTTCTCCGGTTTTTGCCGATATCCCAGAGATCGAAATATTTTTTGCGAAGCGGTATTTTCTCTTTTTACCTCTGCATACAGTTCGTTGCAGAACCCGTCTTCTCTGAGTCTGTTCTCCAATTCTGAGAGCATCCAGCGCGAAAGTCCCCTGCCTCTTGCCTCCCTGCACAGAGCATAAGAAATCTCTGCAGTCCGCTCCTGCCTGTCAGCCCGGACCTGTCCGATTGCCTGTCCGTTTCTCTCTAAAATATAGATAACTGTATTGAAATCCTGCAATTTTTGTGCAAACCAGTTCTCATGACTGCTGTATGGAATTTCCGACGTCTGAAAAGAATTTTTGCGAACTTCATCTTCATTTCTTAATCGAAACAAGAATCGGCAATCAGACCAGCAAGCCTTTCTCAAATTTAATTCCTGTGCTTCTTCCATTCCCGCTTTCCAAAACCTTTCAGTCACACATTTTTCCATCTGCGCATCTTGCCTGCAGCAGATATTGATACGCGTAAAACATGCTCTCATCGGACACTTCCGAAAGTTCCATCAACTTACTTACGAATTCTCTGTCTTCCTGGCTGACGCCATTGGTCGTCATCCGAATCTCCACCGCCTCCAGTCCTGTCCGCATTAACATACGCAGAATTTCTTTATAGGTAAAAAAGTGAACGTGTGTCCTGTCGAGCAGTCCCTGATCTGCATAAGTAAAATTACCATTGAGCAGATCTCTTACTACCGATACATGCATAATATTCGGAATCGATGCCAGGATACTTCCCCCTTTTTTCAAAAATTCTTTACAATAGTTCAAGGTTCCTTCCGGATCTCTCAAATGCTCGAGAACATCCCCGAATATGATATAGTCGAACGTAACTCCGCCAAAATCCATCTGGCGCTCCTCAATGTTTCCTACCGTTACATTTGCAATACACTTTGCCACTCCAGCCGCCGATGCATTGATCTCCACTCCATAAAGCGCAGCGTTCGGATAATGATTTCTGACCCAGAGCAGATTAACCCCGCAATCACATCCAATCTCAAGAACACGGAGCGGCGTCTCCCGGGATTCTGTGATATAGGAAAGCAATCCTGTATTTGGAATTGCATTAAAATAATTCATATCCCACTTTTCTTTCAATAACCGCCGATCGGACAATGCATGCTGTTTGTTTTCCTTCCCTTTTTGTTTTTCTGCAATCTGGTAAAAGAATGCCGAACCACATTCAAACAGCTTATACCCAAGCTCTATTCCCCTGACACAGTAATCCCACATCACATTTTCTGCCAGAAAAAGCTTCTCCTCAAATATCCCCACTTTCTCCAGCATGGATCGTTTCAGCATCACACAGCCATCTGTCAATTTCAGCTGTTGCAAATTCACTTCCGACGCAATTTTCCCTTCCTGTATGTATGAAACTGCCTCCGTATAGTTGCCGGCAGTCTCGGAGCCATTGTGTATCAGCTTCGGCATAACTGCACCGATCTCCCTGTCGGCATACAGCAGTCTCTGCATCTCCTCAATGGAATCTGGCAGTATCATATAACACGGATTAAGCAGCAATATGTCCTCCGCTATCTGAAATTCTGCCTTTGCATAGTTTACAATCGCACTGTAACTTTCACCGCCTTCATCACAGATAAGATAATTCATTCCCGGCCGCTCTTCCAGCCACTGGCGCAGCCCATCCTCTGATCCATTGTCTACTATAATAAGATCCCGTTCCTCTATCCCGGCAAGCAGCCGAAGTGCTTCTATCTCCATCTGTAATAATTCAAACTGATTATATGCAACAATAATGACTTTCATTGCTTCTCCTTTTTCATTCGTTCTGTTTCTTTTGTTTTAACCCAGAATCCGTCTCAGCGCGTTATCAAATGTAAAGTCTCTCCTTACCTTTTCGAACCCGCTTATCGCAATCCTTTGCCGCTCCTCTTCATGCTCCAGATAAAATTTTGCTTTTGCATACATATCTTCCAGATTTTCATAGATTACACATTCCTCCCCATTGACGAAATGCTCAGCAATCTCTTCCCGGTAGCTGGTGAGAACAAACCCACCGCACCCCATGATATCCAGCACCCGGAGCGGAATTCCTGTCTGGATTGCCCGCAGTGCAATGTTAAGGTTTATTTTCGCATTGTGGAAAATGTACGGCATCTGCTTATAATAATCTGCATATCCGTTATGTGTCACGTGTGTCAGCCTTTCATCCTTTTCATTCGACCACAGCGCGGTTTTAAAATGCTGTGACAATAATCCAAGTATCACAAAACGCTCTCTGCCTGTTGTCTCACATGCCAGCATATACTCCAGTTCCCTTCTGGTAACCTGAACCTTATCACCACTTGCCTTTGCATAGGAGCGGTTCAGATCCAACAAAAGCTCCTCCGTCACCAGTTCCGGTATCAGGTAGCCTCCATATACTTTCAACTGCGCGGCAATAATGCCCTCCAGATAGCCTCTCTGATATTCCGTCAGCGGCTGCAGATAATACTGGTATTCGGTCTGATAAAGCTTCCCGACAAGGGCAATCTCTGTGTTATATTTTCTCTGTTCTTCCACGCTTACCGGTGTCATATATACTGTACGGAACACCTCACTGTCAACAGCAAGCGGCAAATGTCTCGCATTGATCCCCTGTTTCTGATAAGTCTCTGCCTGCATACGGTCAAAAAAATAGATCGTGTTACATGAATTATACAGCGTCTCATGCTCCCGGATATGAATAGGGCAATCATAGACCCATGAAATATAGGGCACCTGATGATCCTCACATACTCTGGAAATCAGTGGGGAATAATTCACAGAAAGTACTTTCTCATATTTTTCGGAAATCAGCTTTTTCTCAAACCGGCAGCAGAACTCCTCATCCTTCTCCCAATCCGTGAATGTATAAAAAAATGTATCATACGCTATTTCAAGCTTTTGCAATGCACGTTCCATTCCGGCATTCATAAAAGAATGCCACTGAAAATATAAGATTCTGCCCATCCTGGCGTTATGCTCCTTTGTTCCTTTTCTCTGGTATACAAAAGCCAGCTTCTGACTCTCCAAAAGCTGGCTTTACGGCAAATATTATTTAATTACTTCATTGACAGATTCGCCCAGCTGTTTAAACACAGGAATTACTCTTTGAAATTCTTCTGCCATCTTCGCGTCATCTTTCGCACTGATCGCTTCGCTTAATGCCACAATATCCGCATTAAAGCTCTCCTTGTCCACGCGCACCTTTCCATCATTCAATACCTGCATCGTGCTGTTTACAACCTGTATCTCCCAGTTGATCGCATCTATGATCCCCTTTAAAAACTGGTCTGTATCATCCAGGCGCTCTCCTGATAACTCTTTTACAATGATCTCCATGTTCTTTACCAGACGACCATTGAACTCCTCTAACACCTGTAATGCTTCTATCTGCTCTGCTCTGTTATCTTCCATGATCTCATCCGACACCGTTTCCCGGTGCAGCCATCCCGGCTTCCTTTCTAAAATTATGCTAATATATATATCGACTGATTTTCTGTATTACATTAGCACTATTTCTATTTTTCATCTTCCTGCTACATACTACGAAAGAAATCATTTATCTGTTCTGTAACCTTTTTTGCCCCACATGCATTCAAGTGCGACCAGTCATAAAAATCCTCATCCGTAAACAGTTCCGGTTTTGCTCCAAGATCCAATAGTGTCAGATCATATTCCCTGCAAAATTGCTGCATAACGGCTTTCGTCAGCTGTTTCATTTCCTTATTAACATTTTCTCTAAAAACAGACGGAAACGGCATCTGCAAAAGCACTGTTTTTATCCGATTCTGCTGTAAAAATTTAAACCATCGATTCAGAATCCCCATATTTTCCTCATAAGTCGCTGGATACGGCTTATTAAAAATATGGTTTATTTCCTCTTTATCCTTTATTTTCTGCTCCTCTGTGGGGCAGTAACAACGCGTGTCCTTTTTCTCACAAATCTCATAAATATGCGGATAGCGCATCAGAAAATCCTTTTCCAAAAAATCTGTTTGAAAAAAAGTACGGCACAGTTGTATCTCTTCTTCCATCCGCATTACATCTTTATGGCGATCCAAATAATGTATTTTTTTTATCTGAGGATAAAATCCCAACATTCTCAGGCTTTGTGTTCCGAGTGACAAGTCCCACCAAAGCCTGTAATCATTCATGCCGATCACGCAATACTCTATTTTCCTGTTTTGAATATTCACAATTTCGTTATAAGCCCACATAAAACGATAATAATCCGTATAAATGTCCTGAGACGGTCCTGCCAAGCACATCAACCTATGTTCCAGACTTTCATATTCAATTCCCTTCTGCTCATAACTCATCCCACACACTACGCCAATTGCACTTTTTACTTCCACCCGTGTTTTTCTGCAGAGCGTAGCCGTCTCCGGACTGATTTCATTTAAAAGACGCATAAAATCAAACCGAATCAATCTGGCTTTTCCAAAGCACTCCTGCTCGGTAAAGTTTTTATATGCGGAGCAGACAATCACAAAATCACTATTCCCGCATTCTTCCTTTAATGCTTCTAGCCTTCCAAGAACCTGCACCTTTTCATAGTTCAGAAGTTGTTCTACCGTACTGCAATCCCTCTCCGATCCCAGCAGCCAAATTTGGAATTTCGATATTATATTTTCATTTGATGCATATTTGTTCTCACACCTGTATTCCTGTACAAATTTTTCCCTCTGATGCCAGTAGTTGCGCAGGTTGGTATTTCCGCAATCATGAAGGCACCACGGACGCTCCATCGCAGGAACCACCACCTGGTATCCATGCCTTATAAATTCCTGGCTTTGTGACGCATCATAAAAATCCCAGCCATCGAACAGATCCTCCCGCCAGGGCAGATCATACTGCGTTGCCATAAGCATTCCGTCGATCATCTCAACCGGACACCACTCCCCCCGTACTTCTTCCAATGTATTGCGCCGTGTGGTTCTTACATCCGTCATATATACTTTCCCTACGCAGGGAGCATACCACATCACACCGTTCTCAGGAAGTTTTCTCGAACCAACCATCCCAAACATCCCGATCGAGGGATCCTGGAAAATATGCAGCATCCTTTCTATAAAATCCGGTTCCAGAATCATCACATCCTGATGTAAATATACTTTATACCGGGCATCTGAATTTTTCATTGCCTCGTTGTATCCTGCGGTCATACTTACAGCGCCCTTTACACACTGCCACTCGACACAATAACCGTCAGGTATTTTCAACCGCCTGATGTACCAGACCGCCTCTGCTGCATATGCATCATCATTGACACACATAACAAAACATATCTTATGCTCGTCCATACTCCCTCTATAAATATCTCTCTAATTCTGTTATCAGTTCCCTTATGTCCGCCACGTCCGGCATTTGTTTCTGCAGTTCTTTTAAAAGCTCATACGCATATACCAGCATCTGATGATCAAGGAAAAGATCCGCCAGCGGCGCCAAAACATCACTGGTTTCCTCAAATGCGGAACGAATCACAAAAAGCAGCGCAACAGATGATATATTCTCTTCCTGAATCCTGCGGCAAAGTTCTTCCCCCATTTCGGGAATACCTGCCGCCTTTACCCGCCAGAGCGAAAAACGCAGATTCCGGATGGGCTCCCACAATTCTTCTATATTCTGTGCCTCTGTGTCCAGTACGGTATGCCGGACACCTGCCTGTACTTCCGCCTCATAAATCTCCAAAAGGAACTTCATCTCCAAAAAGGAGTCATTTTTCTCAAATGTCTGTATAAATGCCGCATCAGAGAACATGATTTTTAATTCTTCCCAGCCTTCTCCTGTATGCAGACAGATATTTCTGTTCATCAGCTGCAGATACTTTTCTTCTAACACCCCATAGCACTTCTGCCACTCCTCTTCAAGTGTTTCCCGCTTCTGTGCATATGCTTCACTTCCGATATTTTCCGCTTCCCTTGTCAATCCTTCTGCCGTTTCCACATTTCCTCCTGAATCCGATCCCATACTGCCTGCGGTCTCTCCGTATACGCACAAAGCACCGTTTTAATCGCAGGTGTGCTGTAAGCTTCCAGCTTCCTGTAGATCTCGCCGTCTGCTGCATCTTTCCGGTATTCGATTCGCTTTAATATCCGATGCAGCTCAAGCAGCTTCCCGCGAAGCTGTTCCCCCGATGCTCCTTCCAGCCAGAACCGCTCCATTCCCGCTTCCCGCTCTGCCGCCGCAATATCCGCCAACACCTCCAGATCTTTCAGATGAAGCCAGCCCCGGTTCTCCTGCTCCTGAAACAATTCCAGAAACTGCGCCTTTTCTCCTTTGTCCACAAGCTCGTACAGTTCCTTTCTGGCAATCTCCTTGATCTGCTCCAGTTCTTTTCTGCTCTCGGAGTAATCCATCGCCTGGAAGGACTGAATGTCCTGGTATTCCGTGATCATTTTGTTACAATATTTCTGATAGTTTAACATTCTGCTGTAAAAATTATCATGGTAACACCAGGGCGTCTCTTGGCAAGGCACTACAACCCGCCAGCCCATCCGCCTCATCTCCAGACACTGCGACACATCATAGAAATCCCAACCATCAAACAGATCTTCCCGCCAACGAACATCCCTGGATGTCGCAAGCAGCAATCCATCCAACGCTTCCACTTCCACTGGCTGCTCTTTATCCTGCTCCAGTGTGAGCGTTCCCGGAATACAGTTGTGGTACACCATACCGACATCCCAATGTCCTACCGCCTGACCATTTGCCGGCAGTTTTCTACAGCCCACGCAGCCAAGCATGCCAATCGCCGCATCTTCCTCAAACACCTTTATCATATCTCTGATAAAGGTCTGTGAAATGATCCGTGTATCCTGATGCAGATATACTTTATATCTGGCCTCTGAACTTTGCATCGCCGCATTATATCCGGCCGCCATGCTCACCGCTTCCCGCACCCGGATCACATCTACCTCGTAATGCTCCGGAACATCCAGACAACGTATATAAAACTCGGATTCATCCGCCTGCCTGTCATCATTTACACACATAATAAACGCAATCTGCCTGTCGTTCATTCTACCTGCCCCTGTATTCCTTCTGAAACTTTTTCCGTTCCTCAAAATAATTCTGAAAATCAGATGCTCCACAATCATGGATACACCATGGCTTTTTCATTGCCGGCACCACAATCTGGTAGCCTCTCTTCCGGAACTCAAATGCCTGCGATATATCATAAAAATCCCACTTCCGAAACAGATCTTCCCTCCATGGAACATCATATTGTGTTGCTATTAAAAGCCCATCTACCGCTTCCACCTGCTGGTACGGTTCCATTACCTCACCTGCCGTATACAGTTCCATGTGATACGCACTGCTGCTGTAAATGCAACCAATCCGCTCCCCATACCACATAATGCTGTTCTCCGGCATTTCAGGCGAACCGATCATGCCGATCATTCCGACTTCCTTATCTGCAAAAATATCTAACAGATGCTGGAGAAAATTTTCTTCAATAATCATGACATCCTGATGCAGATATATTTTATACTTTGCCTGGGACGACATCATTGCCCGCTGGTATCCCTCTGTCATGCATGCTGCATCCTCGATCACGCACATTTCCACGATATATCCATCCGGTACCGTCAATTTTTCTATATAGTGCAGTGCCTCCCGACAATACTGCTTATTGTTTGTACACATGATAAATGCAAATTTTTTTTCGTCCACCTTCACCTTCACCCCGTCACATATGCTTTCAGTCCCTCTATCATCTGCCTGATACTTTCCTCTCCCGGTGCCAGCCTCTGCATCTTCAAAAGCAGCCAGTAGGTGTGTCGAAACATCTTCGCTTCCAATGTTAATTCCATAATCTCACACAGCATCGAGAATTCATCAGATGCCATTGTGTTTACCGCTTTACAGAGGAACACTGGCGACACCTGATTCTCTTTCAGAAACTGAATCAGCTTCTCCCCTGCATCTGCCTCTTTGGTAAATTCCAGTCTCCACATCAGGAACCGGAATGCCCGCATATATGCGGTCAGCTCTGTTTCTCCCATCCGTCTGCCTTCTATCTTCCTGTCAAAGATGGTATGGGCTTCCCCCATTTCCACTTCCGCCTTATAAATGTCCATAATAACGATCATCTCGATCATGGCATTGCTTCTGTTCCCGTATGGCGCAATCTCTTTCTCATCTGCAAAAAAAGCAAGCAGCTTCTCATGCGCCTCGTCTGTTCCCTCCATCAGCATCTGATCGATCCATTTCAGGCGTGCCTTAAGCGCTGCGCCATAGCATGTTTCCCAGCCTTTATTGGCGTTTTCCTGTTCCCTTGCAAATTCCTCGTTTGTTTCTCTGCTCTGCATATTGTCCTCTGTAAAATTTATTGAAAAATAACCGTTCTTATCTTATAATCTCTTTAATCTATTATACTGTATGCTCTGTCTGCAGGCAACCTAAGTCAGCTTTCATCATACATTTTCCGAAAGGCTTCCATTATCTATGAATATACTTTATTTAAGCTGGACAGAAAACTCTGCCTCAGACATGATTGAAACACTTCAACAACTCGGACACAATGTCTGTGCCCAGCTGCATGAATTATCCTTCTACTTTTCAGATGCACTGATTCCCAGTCTGCAGCAGGTGTTTGCCAGCCAATCCTTTGACTGTATTTTTACCTTTAATTTTATACCGCCGGTTTCCAATGTTGCAGAGGCAATACAGATTCCTTATCTCTGCTGGGTATATGACTGCCCGCATGTGACGCTGTATTCCAACAGTCTGCGCAACCGTTGCAACTACATTTTTCTGTTTGACCGGAAGATGCAGCAGGATGCATTACTGCACGGCGCGCTTCACGCTTATCACCTGCCACTCGCCATAAACGCAGACCGTCTGGCAAGCCACCTTTCCCTATCAGGTTCCCGCGATACGTTCTTTCCGACAACTTATCGCCATGAGGTCTCCTTTGTTGGTTCTCTGTATGAGAAAACGACTTTTGAGCACCTGAAGAATGTTCCGCCACACCTGAAAGGATATCTTGACGGCATCATTGCCGCTCAGAAACAGGTCTGGGGGGCAGATGTGATCTCGGCAGCACTTTCACCCGACCACGTAAACGAAATTTATCAAGCACTTCCCTTTACCCGCTCTGCTGGGGAATTTATCACTCCCAAAGATGTGTATACCGGCGTTATCCAGAAGCAGGTTACCTCGGAAGAGCGGATCTCTCTGCTCAACGCCATCACCAATGTCGCTCCGGTAGCACTGTACTCGGCTTCAGATACATCGTTATGCCCCAAGGCCGCGCCCATGGGAATTGTATCTTACACAGCAGAAATGCCGGATATCTTTCATACCACCAAGATCAATCTCAATATTACTCTCCGGTCGATCACGTCCGGTATTCCGCTTCGCGCCATCGATATTCTCGGCTGTGGCGGCTTTCTGTTAAGCAACTATCAGCCGGAGCTCTGTGAATATTTTACACCCGATGTGGACTTCGTATATTTTGAGGATCCGGATGATCTGGCAGAAAAAGTCACCTACTATCTCTCGCACGAAAAAGAACGGGAAGATATCGCATACCATGGCTACCAGACGGTCACGCAGAATTTTTCCTATCCCGTTCAGGTATCCCGCATGTTTGAACTTTTTACCTCCGCTCTCTGAGAATCTGCAAAAACTGCACAGCTCGCCCGTCCCAGGTATGCTCCCGTGCCGTTTTTTCTCTTCCATGTTCCGCCATCTGCAGCCGGCGCTCCTCATCTGCGAGCAGCGCCGCAATCTGCTCCGGCAGCTGATCCATATTATCCAGATGATAAATCAACATATCACCATAATCATAACGTCCGCGCAGATATGTGGTGTCATCCGTGACCAGTACCGCTCCCGCCAGCATAATATCTGCCATTCTCTCTGTAAATCCGCCCTTATGCCATGACATTACATTCAAGGACATCCGGGACTGTTTGTAGATTGTCAGGCTCTCCTCCACCGTGACATCCGGATGACAGATCAGATTCGGGTATCTGCAAAGCGGTGACAGCTTCCAGCTGTTTCCGAATACATCCAGCCGGATCCCGCTCTTTAAGATCGTCTCCACAACTCTGGCACGATAATAATGCATCACACAATATCCCGTGACACAAAGTTCTCTAAGATGGTTCAAAAATTCCTGATCGGTCAGCTTCAGTCCCTGATGTTCCACTGCCCTGGCAAATGCCTGCTCTAACGTCAGATCCGGCTGCTGCCTCATAATCAGCAGAAAACGGTTTGCCAGAAAACGCTTCGGACGCTCCAGTCCATGAATCCACAGCACCTGTGAAAAATAATCTCCCATTGTTCCCACGAACGTAAGCCCATATTGGCGTTCCGGCACCTCAGCAGTTTCTGCTTCCATTCCTGCGGGCGGAAACAGAAGCGCTTCTTTTCCGAAATATCTTCTCGCAAAATCAGCATAATTCTGATCCAGTGTAAGAATATAAAAATCCGGATAATGGTGCTGTAAATGCTTTTGCAGCCATACCGGATGGTCAAATATAAAATTATACTTTGGACCATAAATATATTCATGTACATAATGCACTTCATCTGCCATTTTCACAGAAAACAGGTAAGACTGCACGCCGATAACCGCCTTAAAATGCCTTCCAGTGAACTTCAGAATCCCCTCGACATCCTCATCATTTAAATCATAATAAATGACATGTTCTCCTGCACGTTCCAGTGCTGCACCAAACTGCTCCGCAAACACGGTCAGCACATTATGGCACACCGCATCTCCTTTATAAATCAATATCGGCTCCGTTTCCTCATCCAGCACATAGTAGTCTTCTCCGTGTGCTACCATATTTTCCAGATAAGGCACGATCCGCTCCTTACATCCCTGCTTCTGCGCCTGCGCCAGTACACCCATAATCGCCATATCAAAGCAGCCCGCCTCCTTCAGTTCGCCGCTGTATTTTCCGATCACATAGCAGTCTGTCCGGCATCCCTGCTCCGTAAAATCATCCGCTTCTTCCGCACCGAGTGTTACATATCCATCCGAAGATGTCCCAGCAGGAATCTCCTCCAGAATAATTGGCGATTGCTGTGCAATTCTAAGAAGCAGTTCATATTTTTGCTTCGCCCGCAGTCTCTCATTGATTCCCCCCGCCGCGCGAACCAGTTCTTCCGGTGCCAGAATTTCCCCCTCACAGATCGTTTCATCCAGCAAAATATCCAGAAAGGGAATCCCCTCCTGTGCACTTTTTAATCTCCGTACCATTCCGTTTCTCCCATGTCCATTCTTCCGTCTAATAATGAATATATCGGCATTTCAGATTGTAATATTAACTTTCCTCCATGCATTCCCGATATATTAAAATATAGACTTCCAACAGAAAGGATCTCCTCATGCATTCCGAACCGATTCATCTTGTCATAGCTATCAATCAGAAATACATTCGATATGCTTACGTTATGCTGACTTCACTTTTGCTTCATACCTCCTGTGACGTTCACGTATACGTGCTGCACCGTGAACTTAACGCCGCAGATCAGCAGACGTTTGATACGCTTACACATTCTTATCCTGTGACGTTTCACTTTATCCATGTACCGGACGCACTGCTTCCTCCCCAAAAAGTTCTTGCAACAAGTGCCTGGGGCGCAGAGGCTTATTTCCGGCTCGCAATCACGGATCTTATGCCATCCTGCGTTGACCGTGCGTTATATCTCGATACCGATATGATCGTCAATCAATCCATCGATGATTTTTATTTCTGCGACCTTAAAGGGAAAAAGATTGCTGCATGCGCGGAAATCATTCACGAACCTCCCTTCGGAAATTACCGGGACGAACTATTTGCACCGCTCTTTTCGGCCGGATTTTCCTACTTCAATTCCGGAACCATCCTTTATGACCTGCGCGCGCTCCGCACTGACTGTTCTTTTCAGACTTATATGGACCTAGCAGAAAAGCTTGACTACCGGATACAATTTCCGGATCAGGATTTGTTAAATTACCGGCACAGCACCGAAACCCTGTTTGTCGATCCGCTGCGCTACAATTTAAATGCCCGCTATGCCTACGATATATATTCCATGCGTTATGATGACATGAAACAGAACGCATGCATCATTCACTATGCAACCTCCAAACCGTGGCGCGGTAATTTTGTTCATTACAATGTGGAACAGATCTGGTGGGATTACGCAAAACAGACGCCGTTTTATACGGAGCTGCTTCAGGAAGCCCTGGAGGAAACGCTCACAAACACAGCTGTCAATTCCTACATTACGAATCTTTTAGAACAAAACGAAGCCCTCTACGCGTGCATCGAAAAATATGATCAGCTTTTAAGCGATGCCGGTATTACATTATAATCTTTTGTCAGAATGGAGATACCTATGAACACTTTTTCCATGAATATTGCCATCACCATCAGTCACGCCTATGTTCCCTATGCATATACCCTTCTGCTATCTCTTCCGGCACATGATTCCGCAAAGTTCCAGGTATATGTCCTTCACCGAGATTTGACAGATGAGGATTGCAATGTTCTCTCGTCTCTTTCAAAGCTTTATGATATTCATGTTCACTTTATCTGCGTTCCGGTCTCCTTTTCCGAAGCATTTACAGACACTTCCGCTCCAGCGGAAACCTGTTTCCGTCTATGTCTGCCGGCACTTCTGCCGGATACGCTTGACCGCATCCTCTATCTGGAAGCCGACATGATCGCAACTGCCTCTCTGATGCCTTTGTATACGCTGGATTTTGCCGGCAAAAAAGCGGCATGCACCACAGATGCGTCCGGAAATATTTCCGCCAGTGTTCTGCTCTTAAATCTCCCTCTTCTGCATGATACCCCGGACTATCCTTCCGTTTTCCGGCATGCTTTGGCAGACAGCTTTGATGTCCACAACATCTTCCGTACATCCATTTGCCGGGAAGATCTTTTGCTGCTGGATTCGCTGGAGTATAATCTGTCTGCGACTGCTGCCTTTTCCCAATACGGTCTGCATGCCGCCACTCTGCCGGACAATGTCCGGCTTCTCCACTATACGGGTGAAAAGCCCTGGCACGGCGATCATCTGCACAATGACCTGGAATCTCTCTGGTGGAACTATGCAAAAAAATCCCCGTATTATCCGGCTCTTCTGGAACAGACAATAAAGGGGATGATTCTGGGTACCAATGTTATCACCTACATCTCCAATATTCAAAAAGAGCATCGGCAGCTGACCGCTATCGTCGATCAGTACCAGACGCTCCTCGAAAAACTATCTTGATGCCATCAGCTGATATTTTAATTCCGCAATCTTCCAGTCATCTTCGTTATCAATATCCTGTACTTCAAGTTCGGAGACAATGATTGGCATCACACCTTCGTTCACCTGTCCGTGAAGTGCAAGGTATTTTTCCGCATTATAAACATAAAACTGTCCGGCATCATGATACTGTTTTTCCAGATCCTGCGACCGGGTTCTGCTATACTGCGGATATTTATAGCCCATAAACCCATCATCATTCATGACATAACATCTCTGTGGCGGATAGGAAAACGCCGTCATCGGCATTACCATTACAGGATGTTTTTCTTCCATAATCGTCTGTGCCGCAATGAGCTTTTGTGCCGTCACAAAGGGCGCAGTCGGATAAATACAGCAGATATATTCAAACGTTCTCCCCAGTTTTTTATAATTGTCCATGACTTCCATAATGACATCCGATGTTGTTGCGTAGTCATCCGCTGTCTTCGCGCTGCGCATAAACGGTACACTTGCCCCATACTCCTGCGCAATCTGTGCAATTTTCTGACTGTCCGTGGACACCATTACTTCCGAAAAAAGTCCGCTCTTTAACGCCGCCTCTATCGAGTATGCGATAATCGGTTTGCCGCAAAAATTCTTGATGTTTTTTCCCGGAATTCTTTTGCTGCCTCCTCTGGCAGTTATAATTGCAATCGCCTTTTCCATATTTCTTCCCTCCTGGTCAAACTATGATTCCAGCTGTTGTTCTATCTCCATGAGTGCCTGTCCGAATCCGGCTTTGCTGTCCAGCAGCAGTTCTGCCCGCGCTCTGGCTTTCTGTGTCATCTCCGCATACAACCTGTGGTCTGCGGCATAGCGCAGAATCTGTCTCTGCATGGCAGGATAATCTTCCACCTCGAATATCTCTCCCGCCGCGACCGCCACATCCCCTACAGGAAGTGTCACCACCGGCAAGCCCTTTGAGAGTGCTTCTGCCGCCGAACTTCCACCACCCGATCTGGCTGGGTTTACATACAGATCCATACATTCCAGTACCGCAAGCACATCCTGCTGTTCTCCAAGATTCGTCGCATGTGCCTGTAGAACAGGATATCCGGCAAGCGCCTCCCCAAAACGGTGAAACCTGCCTACGAACACTACGTGTATCGCCGGTTCTTCTCCGACTGCCTCCTCCAGCATTTTCAGATACGCCCCGGTAACTTCATCATCCAGTCGCCATCCCACAGTCGCAACAAGAAATTTTTCTTCCGGCAAGGTAAGATCTGCTCTGGTGTAATGATCCTGCTGCGGCTTAAACGAAAAAGTAAACGGAACACATTTGACGCATTCCTTTTGAACACCTAATTCCTGCAGCCGCATCTCATCCGTCCCGGAAAGCGTCCTCTTGCCTACCATCTGCCACTCACCGCATGAAGTCGCTATTCCCGAAAACACGGTGCTGACTGTAATTTGTGGTACAATTCTTCCACAAATATCTGCACAGATATCATTCCCGCCGATTCCAATGATGTAATCCGGACGTCTGTCACGAATCAGCTGCACAAGTGACGCTATCACCTGCAGATCCGGCATATCCTCTGGACACTGCATATAGGAAAATGTTTCTCCCTTAAATTCCAGTGACGAAAGCTCTGACAATTCCGCTGCGTATTCTGCCTCCTGCATATGATAAAATGGTGCGCGTCCTTTTTTTGTCATATACATTGCCGTATTTACAATCATTACTTCTTTATGAAGAAATGTTTTCAGCACGTAGCTTCGATCCAGCAGCGTTTTCGTGGGCGCATGTCCAAGGCCCAGTACCTGCGGTGAAAACACTATTACCAGATTCTGATTTCGCTCTTTCCTCGGAATATAGCACCGCTCTGTCACTCCCACCGCGGTCGAAAATGCCTCAAACAGTGTATGGTATAATCCGGTAAGCTTTCTTTCCACCTCAGAACTTTTTAAGGTTCCGTCTGTAAATACCGCTCTTGTGATCTGCCAGTAATGACTGAGTTTATTGTACTCCCCGACTTCACTGTAATCTGCCGCAAGCACCGTATCCAACAATTTTTCCGTGATATATGGATCCCGCTTTTGCGCCATACAAAAAGAGAGAAAATGAATCTTCATCCAGTCCGGCACATTTTCAACCGCTACTTCCAGAGAATCCAGCATATGCGCCCGCACCGCCGGCTCCATCTGGTCAAATTGCCGTCCCAAATGTTCAAGGGTTGTATCAATCTCTGGATACTTTTCAAAATATGTCGCGCAATCATATGCAGCAATCTGTGTCCTGTATTCTTCAAATGTCATCCGTCAGTTCCTCTCCGCCCACACCAGCGCATGCCGCAGCTCGTTCTCCCATACCGGCTTTTCGTAATCCATATGTAGAAAATACCCGTCTGCCCTGTCCGTCTGAAAGCCGTTCTCTCTTAAAATATGCTCAATCTGTGCTTCACTCTCGTGTGTATGATAGGCAGCAACCACACACCGCATCGCCGCGGCATTCCCCAGAACCTTCTGTGATCCCAGCAGAACTTCCTGCTCCGCACCTCCGACATCCACCTTCAAAAAATCCAGTCTGCCGGTTCCGATGATATCATCAATCGTCATGACATCACATTCGGCTTCTGATCCGCCAAGCACACCGTGTAAAAACACCACCTTATCCCGATATGGTGCAAATGTCTTTTGCCATGCAGCATTCCAACGTTCATCCCGGTCTGTCAAATATACCCTGCTTGCATGTTCTATCACGGTAAGCGCAAAATATCCCTCAGCTGCTCCGGCATCCATAATTACCGCTCCGTCCGGAATTTGCAGATTCCCGTTCCTGTAGCAGTGCGCCGACTCTCTGTCCTGTTCCTCGCAAAGTTTCCGATATCTCTCCAGAACCTGCTCGTCGGAAAATTCCTGCGGATAGTATAACGGCTTTCCATCAATCATCACATAAAACATATCGCAGGAAGCATCATACAGCAGCCCGGAGACCGCCTGCTCATATCTGGCGCAGACCGCTCCCGGACAAGACTGCAGAATTGTCCCCGCTTCCAGATCTTGTTTCCACAGTTTTATCCACGGGTCTTCCTTCTCCTTGTATCTCTCCTTAAAAAGCCGGGTCACCGCCTTTTGATATAATAGTCGGTTCTCACCTGCACCAAGCCCGGATGCAAACTCCTCCAGCGCAGCCGCGTCATATTTTTCCCGGATACCGCACAACATACCATCTGCCATTAACAGGAGCTGCCGCACCGAGCCACAGTCCGCCAGAAATACTTCCAGATTATTTCCCGAAAAAAAGCGGTACCCGCACCGTTCTCTCAGCTGTTTCTCCCACTCCCGCAGATACCCTGTCAGTCTGTCAACATCCTCCTGCACCGCACAGCCGCAATGTTCCAAATCGTTGAGCCGGCTTATCTCTTCGCTCAGTCGTACACCGATCTCCTCCACCACGTAAGACTCACGTAGCTCGCACAGTGGAACCGTCAGTTCGCCTCCTGCATTTGCTTCAAAGTCCGCTGTTTTTCCGTGATATACCTCGATCTGTTCTGCCATCTGTATCACGCGCTGCATCCAGGTATGCTGTTTCTGTGCCACGCGCTTTCCATTTTCCGCAATTTTTTCACTGCGTACGGGATTCTCCTGAAGACTCTGTATAATACTAGGAAGTTCTTCCAGATGATCCAGTTCATAAAATACCATTTCTTTGCCGTTGGAAAAATTCTCTTTCAGATAATCGCTTATATCCGTCACGACGACCGCTCCGCTTAACATGGCAGCCGCAATGCGCTCCTGGAATCCCGCCTTAAATCCAGGCATAATGTTTAGAACAATCTTTGCCTCTCCTAGTGCTCTGCGTGCCACCTCGGCACCGCCATCCATCACATGCAGATGCTCTCTGCCTGGACACAATAGCTTCTCCCATCCGTTGCCGTAGACCCAGACATCCACACCGGCTTTCAGCAGGGTGCGAATCATCCTGTCCCGGTAATATTCCCTTGCATAAAACTCTACCCCGGAAAGTTCACTTAAAATAGCAGCAAATTCTTCCCTGCCCACCGTAACCTGACAGCTTTCCAGCACTTTCTCCAAAGCGTCCTCTACAGAAAGGTACGGATTACCGGTCAGCATGGTCTGCACCGACCACTTTACCGAATCCGCAAATCCCATCTCCGCGGTCTTGTGCACAGGCATCTGCGGCACCCAGTAGGAACCGGTAAAAAGCAGCCCTATTTCCCGGTTCTGATATGGTTTTTGTATGTCTGCCCCTGTTCCGCTCAGCGGAACATAAGCAACACGTTCCAGACGCGGATAATACTTTTTCAGATAAGCCGTATGCCTCGCATCCACATTCAGAATAATATCACTTTCATTCAGACGTTCAAGCCGTTCGTACAGGTACAGCGGATGATCGCACAGATAATGCACCCGTGGAACTGAAGAATCCTCTAAGCATTCCGGAAGTACATCTGCAACCATCGCCTGACAGTCTACCAGCGCGTAGATTGAAATGTGTTCTTTCAGATACCGGTATTTGTCACGAAATGATTTGAGATTTCCGTCCAGAATCACGGTATGATACCCAAGCTCACGAAATGCTGCCGCAAATTCTGTAATGTATTTGCTGACCGCTCCATACACACCGCTTCCACTGACCAGTACAATATTTCTCTGTTCCATCCCTGTCTCCATTCCGGAGTGTTTCTACCCACTAATGTTCTTTGACTGTTTCCAACCGCTCCTGAATCTGCTCTACGCTCAGCCACTCTGTATTGGTACCCGAGCTGTACTCAAATCCCGGTTCTACAAGTTTGCCGCCCGCCTGAATCTTGGTATTGCTCCACCAGTCGAAATGCGGATACACAATAAAGTGCTTCTCGTATTCATATGTCATCATGGAATCCTCACGTGTTACCATGATCTCATGCAGCTTTTCTCCTTCGCGGATTCCCACCTCCGGCATCTCGCATCCCGGAAGAATCGCCTGTGCCAGATCGGTAATCTTGAAGGACGGAATCTTGGAGATAAAGGTTTCTCCTCCCTTCGCCTCGGACAATGCCTTAATAACCAGCTGTACACCCTCGTCCAGGCTGATCCAGAAACGCGTCATGCGATAATCGGTAATCGGCAGAGAAGTACCGCCCTCATTTACAATATTGCGGAAAAACGGAATGACAGATCCCCTGCTTCCGGCAACATTTCCGTATCTTACAATAGAAAAGCAGACATCCTTTGCTCCCGCATATGCATTTGCCGCAATAAACAGTTTATCCGACACAAGCTTTGTACCGCCGTACAGGTTGATCGGATTGACCGCCTTGTCTGTCGAGAGTGCAACCACGCGCTTTACACCGCAGTCGAGCGCTGCATCCACAATGTTCATGGCACCGTCGATATTCGTTTTCACAGCCTCCATCGGATTATATTCACACGCCGGAACCTGCTTTAATGCTGCTGCGTGTACCACATAATCCACTCCATCAAACGCCCGGTACAGTCTTTCTTTATCACGGACATCTCCGATAAAAAACCGCAGTGTGTCTTTATATTTTCTGAACTTGTTCGCCATAATAAACTGCTTATACTCATCGCGGGAATAAATGATAATCTTCTTCGGTGTATAGTGATCCAACACATACTGTGTAAATGCATTGCCAAAAGATCCCGTACCACCTGTCACTAATATTGTCTTACCGTTTAACATTTCTACAACCTCCTGTTTCTCCTGCAGCCTCCTGCCGCCTTATAATATATATCGAACCATTCAGCTTCTGCATAACCTTCGCTGTCTAAAATTGTCCCATATACTTGTCACTCTTCCGTTTTTTAGTATATAATAAATGTCATAAAACCGCAATTATGAAAAGATTTTGCGCTTTGTCCGAAAGGAAATATTCATGAACATATTATTCTGTAAACACAACAGCATCTGTGAACCCGGCATTATCCGTGCTCTGGACCTTCTCGGGCACAAGCTTATCCTCCCGTCCTGTTCCTTTTCCCATCCGGATACAGACGACGCATACGACGCCGTGCTGTGTGAGGAAATTCGCAAAAATTCTTTTGATCTCGTATTTTCCGTTAATTTTATTCCTGTGATTGCAACTGTCTGTCACCGTCTGCAGGTTCCTTATTTCTGCTGGATCGTGGACAGTCCGGTCATTCAGCTTTATTCACATACGTTACAATACGACAGCAATTATGTCTTTCTTTTTGACTATACACTCTATACGGAGTTTTGTAGAAAAAATCCGGGGCATATTTTTTATCTGCCGCTCGGCTGCGACCTTCCGCATTATGATTCTATTATACCGACTCCGCAGGATCACGCAAATTATGACTGCGATGTCTCCTTTGTCGGTTCTCTTTATACAGAAAAGTCGCCTTATCGCGCTATCCGCACGCAGCTTCCTTCTTATATACAGGGATATTTCGACGGCATCCTGCATGCGCAGCAGCTCGTCTACGGATACAACTTTCTGTGTGACATCATCCCGCCAGATCTCATGGAGACATTGGATCAGCTGATCGATGTATCCCCTTCTCCCGGCTATGATCTGGATAAACGCACACTGCTCGGAAATCTGCTTTTAAACCCTATGTGTACGGAGATGGAGCGTATTCATCTGCTGAATTCCATCGGAGAACACTTTTCTCTGGATCTCTATACGCAGAGTGATACGTCCCCACTCAAAAATATCCGTCTGCGGGGAATTGCCTCCTCTCTTGACGGAATGCCAAAAGTTTTCAAATGCAGCAAAATCAATTTGAATCTTACCGCAAAAGGGATCCAGTCGGGCGCTTCTCTGCGCATTTTTGATGTTCTCGGTTGCGGCGGTTTTCTGCTCAGCAACTATCAGTCGGAATTACCGCAATTATTTGAAGTCGGCAGAGAGCTTGTCCTCTTTGACAGCGAAGCTGATCTTCTTGATAAGATTTCTTATTATCTGCATCACGAAGATGAACGCAGGGAAATTGCTGCAAACGGTTATCAGCGAATCCGCCAGGAATACAGTTACCAGGCGCGGCTTGCGTTGATGCTGGATGTACGTCATTCCTTATCCATTTAATATAAGTGAGGTACCTATGAATCTGTTATTTTACCGCTATGGAAGTATTTGCGAACCTGATATTATCGAGGGGTTTCGGGAACTCGGGAATCAGGTAACAGAAATCACATTGGAAATTTACAATAAGAATCTCGGTCCCCTGGAGGGTCTTACCGCTCTGAAGAATGAATTGTTTGCACACAGCTACGATTTTGTGTTCAGCATCAATTACTATCCCTTTATCTCGGAAATCTGCAATATCTTCCAGATCCGCTATCTCTGCTGGACGGTCGACTGCCCGGTTATGGAACTATATTCTGACACCGTGAGCAATCCGTGGAACCGTATTTTTCTATTTGACCGTGCCCAGTATGAAGAGATTGCTCCCCAAAATCCCGGCTGCATTTTCCATCTGCCACTTGCCAGCAATCCATCCCGCTGGCACAGCGTCCTTCAAAAGGCGTCTCCTACGGAGCATGCAAAATATGCCGGTGATGTCACGTTTGTCGGCTCTCTGTACACCGAGAAATGCCCTTATGATCGTCTGCAGACCGATTCTGCCTACCTGCGCGGATATCTCGAGGGTATCATGGATGCGCAGCGCAGCATTTACGGCTGCTACTTTCTGGAAGACCTGCTGCCGGATTCTATCGTTGCCGAATTTCGCGAGGCATTGCCCGGATTCTACATTCCGCCGGAAAAATCCATCCGCGACGACCGCGTTGCGATGGCTCAGATTTATCTCTGTGCCAAAATTTCTGCGCAGGAACGTGTTCGCACCATGCAGCTTCTGGGAAATCATTATCCGGTCACGCTATATACCGGAAGTGATTCCACCGGTCTGCCCGTCCAAAATAAAGGCCTTGTAAAGACGCTGACCGAGATGCCCCTGGTTTTCTCCAACAGTAAGATCAATCTGAACATTACCGCAAAATCCATCCGGTCGGCATTGCCGCTTCGCATTTTTGATATACTTGCCTGCGGCGGTTTCTGCCTCACCAATTACCAGCCGGAACTTGAGGATCTTTTTACCGTTGGGGAAGATCTTGACTGCTACGTCAGTGAGGATGATCTGCTTGCCAAGACGGAATATTATCTGTCGCATGAGAAAGAACGTGCAGAGATTGCACAGAATGGTCTTCTCACCGTCCAGAAGAAGCACAACTATCCGGAGCGTTTGTTAACAATGATTTCTCTCGCCTATGGACTATCCTAAGAGGTATATCATGAAAATACTTTTTTTTGACTCGCCTGCATTTGCCAAGCAGGATATGATTGATGCGTTTGAAGATATGAATATTGCCTGCGACCTTTTTTTTCACGAGGAGTACAACGACAGACAGAGCACTGCTTTTTCTGCCGCATTTGATGTTGCGCTCCAGGAGGCATCGTATGACTTTGTCTTTTCCTTTAATTATTACCCTATCCTCTCCTCCTGCTGTCAGCGTCATGGAATCCGTTATGTTTCCTACGTCTATGACAGCCCACTGGTAGCTTTATATTCCTGCACGCTGATCAATCCCTGCAATTATGTCTTTCTTTTTGATAAGGCGACGTATCTGACCTTTAAAAATGCCGGGATTTCCACCGTCTATTATCTTCCTTTGGCTGCAAATGTATCACGGCTGTCGCAAATGACCTGCCCGGCATCTGCACGTTCTGCGGTATCGGCGGAGGTATCATTTGTCGGCTCCCTTTACAACGAAGATCACAATCTGTTCGATCGTTTAAACGGCATCTCCGATTATACGCGCGGTTATCTGGAATCCATCATGAATGCCCAGCGCCAGGTATACGGCGATTTCTTCCTGGAAGATCTGCTGACGCAGGATATATTGGATGAACTTTCACGTGTATGCCCTTACCGGCCCATGTCCGACGGCACAGAGACCCTTTCTTATGTATACGCCAACTATTTTCTGTGTCGCAAGATTACTTCCACGGAACGTCTTGCATTACTAAAAAAAGCTTCCGAGCAGTTTGCCCTGAAGCTTTATACACACCATCCGTCACCTCTGCTTCCCAAAGCAGAATTTGTCGGACCGATCGATTATTATCAAGTTATGCCGCTTGTATTCCGGCACAGTTCCATCAATTTAAATATCACGCTGCGTAGCATTCACTCCGGCATACCGCTTCGCTGTATGGATATCATGGGAAGCGGCGGTTTTCTTCTGAGCAATTACCAGGAAGATTTTCTTAATGATTTTGTTCCCGGTGAAGACTTTGTCTTTTATGAGAGCGAAGATGATTTTGTACACAAAATTGACTATTACCTTGCGCACGACAATGAGCGCCGTCAGATTATCGCAAACTGTTCCGGGAAAATGCAGGCGGCACATACCTGGCAGCATCGCATCGCCCGCATACTAGAGATTCTGTCGTAATCTCCCGCTTAATATGTAAAATTCAGCCCGTCATCCATCCATTTTGCAATCTGTTCTCCGCGCCGCTTCCATGTATGTTTTTGTAGCGCCTTCTTCCTTCCTGCCGCGGCAATTTTGGCAGCACGTCCGGGATTCGAGAGCAACTCATCAATCACAACCGGCAGCTGCTCCGGCGCATCTGCCGGATACGTGACAATCTCTTTTCCGTCTTCAAAAAATTTTTTCAGTAATTGATACTTACTGGTAACACAGACAGCTCCCGCCAGCATCGCGGTAAAAATGCGTTCGTGCATGCCCGTCTCAAAATTGATATTGTGCAGCACAATTCGTGAATTCTGCATATAGCGGATAACTTCCGTGATGTCAACGCCCTCCTCCGACAAAATATCCAGATTTTCAGAGCCTCCTCCCTGATAGGTATTCCACCCTCTGCCAACAACACTCACACGTCTCCCGGCCTTTAGCAGCTCCTCCAGCATCCGCTCCCGGATGCAGACCCGCTGAAACTCATCTAACGGATAGAACGCTCTCAGAAGTGTCTGAAATTCATCCTCGCTCATCTCGAACTGTATTTCCTCCAGATAACAGCGAAGCTCCTCATCCCATGTTCTGATGTGTCCATTCTGAATCAGGCGCGCCGCCACTTTCTGTGCAATACTTCCCATAATCCCGTCGATCTTTTTTAATTTTTCCCACACAGCTTCGCGCGACGTATAACTCCCCGGGAAAAATACATCAATCTCCCGGTCTTCCCACCGGGGAACCTGTTCGCTTGCAAAACCGCCATGGTAAAGCGTCTCTATCATTTCAAACTTGGGATACATCTCTCTGATCCGCTGTGTAAACGCATCCTGTACCGTCAGGACATACGCTCCCGTTCCAACGCTGCCAATCAGCCTCGCCTCATGAAAAAAGGGATCATCCACCAGCCATCCCACTCTCCGCATATCACGCAGCTGCGGCAAAGCCGTACATTCCTGTTCCCATCCGATTGCCTGCAGAGAAAAACAAAATGCATATTGCTCTCTCTGTTCCAGGCAGCCGCTCAACCGCACAAGGAAATCCTCTGCCTGCGTATCAAGCACTTCCGTCTCGCAGCCATATGCACGGAATCCCTCCGCGATTTCATCGGCTGCCTTTCTTAGTACATTATATGCCGAGCGCCCCTTTATCACTAATACTTTCTTCACTCAAATTATCCTCTATATCCTCCAACAGCATCTGCACTGCCTTCTGGTATCCCAAAAACAAATTTAAATTCAGCTCTGCCAGATCTCTGATTCCCATGTTTTCTTTCGTGTAAATCGTATCACCGAGTTCATATTCTGCCTTTTGCGCATATACGGTCATCATACCAAACAAGGGCATATGTTCCAGGATATCATTCTCCTCGAGCATATCCCGCAACACTCTGACATCATTATCCGTTACCCCTGTATCGCCGCCAGATTTTCGGCATAGACTGTCTAACGCTTGAATCTGTTTTTCGATAAATTTCTGCAAATCCCCTGCCTGAAGTTTCAATTTTCTGTAAGCTTTTTCCAGTTTTTGCTGTTCCTCCACAGAAAATGCCGGCGGTATCGCCTGTTCAATCTTCCGGAAGTCGAACTCTGCCGGGCACTCTCCCGCCACAACCTCCGACATTTTCATATTCTCCGCGCCTTCAATCTTAGCTCCGCCCTCTGTTGCATCAATGACACGCATTCGATCTCCACCGTCACGAATTGCCTTTTCAAACCACTGCTTGTAATACCACATCTGGAAATCCGTCTGAAGCATTGTTCCGTCGATTCCTTCCACTTCCATCAGGCAACGGCTCTTAATGTATTTATCATTATCGCCAAGTGCTCCCTCAATTCCGGAAGTATGTGATTTTCCACCGGTAAAAGCCAAATCCTGTCCCATAAATACAATTTTGCGAAATCCGAAATAAAGTGCCATTGCAAATGCAATCGAACTCACCGATCCGCCAGTCGGCAGAACCGGAAAACCATACCCCAGCATCTCAGAAATCGTCTGATTCCAGCCTTTTTCAAAATAACCGAAATAGTATACCCGCTCTCCGTACTTCTGGATAATTTCGGGTTTGGAGGCGTTTTCACAACACCATGTCAGCCCACGCAAATCCAGGTCTGTGAAGAAACGCTCCGGTGGGTTAGGATCTACCGTACACACCAGATCCGGGTGGATTCCAGCACGCAGAACAGCGCGAAGTGCCGCATCTACAACGATAATCAGCGCCCTGCCCTGAATCTTTTTCAGTTCCTGAATATTCTTGTCCAGAGACGGTCCGGCACACACAACAACTGCCGGAATGTCCTCTAAGGGATATCCTTCCAGTGCCTCTCTGATCTGTCCAATGTTTCTCGTCCGAATCGTATGCTTCATATTATAAAGCGTATTACGCGGTATCACGCGTTGGAAACTTAAACTCGTCCCCTTCTTTACTGCCTCATCCCGCATCCGCTCAATGATCAAATTCTGAAACTCTTCACATTCCTCGTGAAATAATATATCGTATCCTGGCAAAATACAGAATTCTGTAAATGTGAAATCTGAATATTGCAGGTTTTTTTTCATAATATCTTCAATACTGTCTGTTGCATCCGGAATATAAAATTGCACTCTCTTATCTTCCAGAATATCCGATACATCAAATTGCTCACAGCATTCCTCAAAAATCTCCACACTAGGCTCACATATCACAATATGATTTGTATCATCACATTTTTTTAAAAATTCTCTCACATGTCTTCCGTCGGAAAATCCAAATACAAAATAGGTTCCATATGTGCGAATCTGATACCGTCCGGCATAAACCGCTGCTGCGAATGCAGTATCATATCGACTGTTCAAATACCATTTCCGGTTTTCTCTTTCTATTCCAAAAATCCGTTCGCCATCCGCCGCCATCTCCAAAAACACATTCTTCACTCCGGCAGCAGCCAACCTCTGCTCAAGGAATTTCGGCATAACATGTTTCAATGCCCTTTTATTATTTTCCAAAATCTCCATGTACACTTCTCCACTTTTGTCTCTTATCTGCTTTCACCGTCTAACGCCGGCAGGATTCCTCCGTATAATATATCTGCTATACCAAGCAGATCCTGCATCTGATAATTTTCAACTAAAATCTTTACAACAGGAAGCAGCGCAAGAAGTTTCTCTGTCTGCGCCTGATCCGCCAGATTCTGTAATAACATCTGATATTCCTGCAATAATTCTGCCACGTGCTGCAGTGCTTCGTGTTCACGATTTTGGTATGCTTCCTCCATCGCCTGCTTTGTCTTATTCACAATTTCTATGGACATTTTTTTCTCCCTACTACGTCAAAAGACCGACAGAAAACTGTCGGTCTTTTGAATTGTACTGAATCGTACTTGTAATACTATCTGAGTTCCAATTACTGTAACAGAGAAAGTACACCCTGAGTAGACTGGTTAGCCTGAGCAAGCATAGACTGTCCTGCCTGAGCAAGGATGTTGTTCTTGCTGTACTCAACCATCTCTTCAGCCATATCTGTATCACGGATACGAGACTCAGCAGACTGTGTATTCTCAGAGATGTTGTCAAGGTTAGCGATTGTGTGCTCAAGTCTGTTCTGTAATGCACCTAACTTAGAACGCATAGCAGATACAGAGCTGATTGCCTTCTGAACAGAGCTCATTGCCTTACCTGCTGAAGAGAAAGTAGATACTAACAGTGCGTTAACACCGATACCAGATGCAGACATGTTGGAAATGCTGATCTTGATAACCTGTCCGTTTAATGCACCAACCTGAAGGCTCTTAGATGTGAAGTGACCATCGATGAGGTTCATGGTGTTGAACTGGGTTGTAGAAGAAATTCTGGTGATCTCAGATGCTAACTGGTTGATCTCCTGCTGGATAGCTGTACGATCTGCAGTCGTATTCGTATCGTTTGCTGCCTGAGTAGCTAACTCATTCATACGCTGTAAGATAGAGTGTGTCTCGTTTAATGCACCCTCAGCTACCTGGATAAGAGAGATACCATCCTGTGCGTTGTCAGAAGCTTTGTTTAAGCCTCTAACCTGGCTTCTCATCTTCTCGGAAATTGTAAGACCTGCAGCGTCATCGCCTGCACGGTTGATCTTATAACCAGAAGATAACTTCTCAGAAGACTTTGCCTGTGCGCCTGTTGTGATACCTAACTGTCTGTTAGCGTTCATTGCTGTAAGATTGTGCTGTACTACCATAATTGTTTCCTCCTTGAATATGATGCAGCATCCATGCTGCATGTGCTTTGTAATGTGGTTTCTGCCTCTCCCGGCCGTACGCTCCGCTTAAGCTTCCACCTCAAGTAACAATTGTTATCTTGTTTACTTGTAATATATATCGGACGAAAGTCACGATACTTTATAGAAAAAAGAAAAATCTTTTTACTATCCGCAATTATTTTTTGTTGTCCGTAAACTGCGGCTCCATATAGCCGGACTTCATCATACTCTTGTAATACTGATTGACGACTTTCTGGCTCTTACGCACTTCCTTGACCTGTTTGCGCACAGAAGCAAACTTCTGCGTCATCAGATCTTTGTTGCGCGCCTCCTGCGCCTGAATCGTTGCGCTCTTATCAGTCAGCCTGCGGATGTATTCCTGCATTTCCGCAATCTCTTCGCGGTATTCCTGCTGATTGGTCTGCAGATCTGCTTTTATCTTATCGTAAACCTCCTGGAATCCGGCGTCAAGAAGCTCCAACTGTTCGATCTGCTTTGCTTTTTCCTCCACGCAGGCGTCAAAGTCATCCGGATCAAGACCCGGATTCTCCAGTTCTTCCTTCTGTCGTATATTCAGTTCAATAATCGCATCCAGAACCGCACTTTTTTTCTTCAGGCTCTGGATCATGATTGTAAGATATGGATTCTTCTCCATTCGCTGCTCCTGTCAATCTGCTGTAACCGACACACCGTTGCTTCTATCTTGATGCATGTGCCGTTCTCATAACTTCCTTCCATGTATCACGCATGGTACGAAGATGCTTTAGCACCTCTTCCATGATGTCTTTATCTTTTTTGATATTTGCCTCGCGAAGGCGCATCAACAGATAGTTGTAGACCTCATCAAAATCCTTTGCCACCGGATATTTATGGTCAAGTGTACTTTGAAACTCCTCAATAATGCGCTGCACCTTCATAATATTATTGTGTGCTTTCTGAATATCATTCGCATCAATCGCCTCGATCGCAAGATTCGCAAATTTGATCGCCCCCTCATAAAGCATCAAAGTAAGTTCTGCCGGGGAAGCGGTCATAATCTTGTTATTGGCATACGCTGCATATCCCTGATTCGCCAACATAATACTATCCTCCATACATGTATTCGTCTCTGCCGATGTTTTTACACATTCGGCAGAGACGCTGTCACGGCATTATGCCGTTTAATTTCCAAACAGGTTTGACAACGATGATGTCTGACTGTTCAGCTTCGATAATGCTGTTTCCATCGCGGAAAACTTATTGTAGTAGTAGTCTTCTTTGTCCTGCAATTTTTCTTCCCATTTCTTGATGAGATCCGTATAATCGCTGTATTCCGACGCCATCTCCTTGTCATTGTATACCTTGTAGCTGCTACTTAAAGTAGACGACTTCATTTTATCACCGATTGCCGTATATAGGTCAGATGTCAATTGTTGCATAAAGGAAACCACCGTATCCGGATCTGAATTGATCATTGCCATCAGTTTATCGTCATTTCCAGACGTAGCAGTATCATCGGAATCGCCGTCAATATGGTATGCATATTCCTGATTCTCAGGTGCATTGAAATAACCAAGTGTCTTAATTCCGAAATTTGACAGATAATAAGTCTTTCCATTTACTTCATAACCCTTGCTCATAGAGTTTGTCATGGTACTCATGATCTTTTCAAGGCTCTCATCACGGCGCAGCAGGGAATCTTTGATCTTCTGCTCCCATTTTTCCACCTCTGTGTCTGAAAGCGCATCTTTTTCTTCATCTGTCAACGGTTCATAACCCTTTGCAGAATCTGCATTGTAAAGAGATGTCATCTCGTTGATCAGTGCATTGTACTGTGTCAGGAAATCCTTAATCTTATCGTAAACTCCCTGTGTATCTGTCGATGTGGTAATGCTGATCGCATTCGTATCTCCCACACCGGTTGCCTGCAGCGCCGTAATCGAAAGTCCATTGATCGAGTAAGTATTCATGGAACTTGTATATTTGATTCCATTTAAAGTAATCTCGGAATCTGTACCATCGATCTTCTTAGCATCTGAATTGTACGTTACGTTCGTGCCGTTCTGAATCTCATGGGCACTCTGCACCTGGCTCACAAAGTCTGCAAATGCGGTTGCATACTCTGCGGAAGTCTCATCCATCGCCACGAGCTTCGACAGTACCGCATGTTTATCAAGTACCTCCTGATCTGCCTCCATGGCGGTCTTATTGGTCGTAATCTGTGATGCGTAGGTATTAGTAAGCGTCGTCACCCCCGCCGAACCATTCGCCGCATAGGCATTCTTTACCGCTGCTGCAATGCTTGCTCTGGAAGCACTGTCAGAGCTGTCTAACGTATCCTCTGCATTTTCAAATGCATTGACTTTTTCAATATTTGAAGTGAGGCTGCTGATAAAATCATCTGTCAGCGTGTCCTTGTTCGCTTCTTTTAATGCCGTAAGTGCATCTGCAGAACGTCCGACACCCGTTGCCACTGCGCTCTGATGGTACACATTTTTCTCAATTTCCTTCTGTGTACAGTCAGAAACAGCCACCTTCTTGCCACCTGTAACCTCGTTGCCGTCACTGTCGATCTGCACCAGATTGCCATCGCTTAATTTGTATGTATTTCCGTCCGAACCCGCAAGCGTACTGTTATCATTCTGTGTATAGGTGGTACCGTCCGCATCCGTATACTTGTAATAACCGGTGCCGCGCGCTTCTGCAGTTACCTCATAATAGCTGGTATTCTCCTTGATCGTGGCGGTCTTCACCGTGCCATCGTCGGCTGTGTAAGAATATGTTGCGTTTCCATCGGCATCTTTCTCACCAGTCGCTTTCCACACATGCCCATCGCCGTCCGTATAGGTACCATCCTCATTCTTTGTGTAGACGTTGCTGCCATCTTCATAGGTAACCATTCTGCGGATATAACTGGTATCGCCATTCTCATCCTTATAGCTGTAAATCGTGTTTCCGAGACTGTCTGTATCCGACTTCGTATAAACATTTCCGTTTGCATCCATCAGGGAATCCACACGCTGGGATGCCGTCATTCCAAGCAGTGTCTGCAACTTCTTCTGATCTGCATCGGAAAGTCCGCTGCTCTTTAAGGCATCCATCATTGCCGAATAAGCGCTGGCATAACCATAGGATGCGGTCAGATTGGCATTCTGTGCCGTCTTCGTCTTGTAGTCCTCCTGTGCTGCCTTGTAAGCCGCAATCGCATCGGTGATATTCTGGTTAAGTTTATTGCCGTCTGCATCATAATACTGTGTATAGGATGTATAGGTTGCATCGGTTGCATCGGATTTTACATTCAATCCCAGTTTGGTAAGCGCACTGATACCGTCAGCATTGCCGCCCGTAAGTGTAAAATCGTTGTCTTTTCCTGTCTCTTTGGAGCTCACAAAAATACGATGATTTGTTGCATCGAAGTTCGCGCTGACACCCGCATCTTTTAAGGACGCAATGAAACTGCCGACTGTTGTTCCCTGTGTCACTTCAATGGAGGTCGTTGTTCCGTCGCCTTTTGTCAAATTTATCTTACCGTCCCCACCGGTATAGCCGAGTTCTGCCAGTGTGGTACTGGTTGACACGCTGCTATCCAGCTGACCGCCGGTCAGATATCCCGCCTGCGCCACGCTGATAATATTCAGCGACTGCGTGCCACTCGGTGCACTGTTGCTCGCCGTTACCGTTGCCTTGGTGGTGTCAGATACAGTGGTAGATTTCAGATTGTAGGCGCTGGAAAGCTTGAGATTACCCACGCTGGAATACAAGCTGTAAATCTTGGTATTGAGCGTCTTCCACGCATCCTGCTTCCAGGAAAGCTTGGTCTGTGCTTTCTTGTACTTATTGGTCTTATAGTTATAAGAAGATACCAGAGCCGAGATAATCGCCTCTGTGTCCAGTCCTGAATTTAATCCGGTAATACGAATTGGCATATGCTCACCGTTCCTTTCTATAACTTCTCATCCACAAGGATTCCCGCAATCTCCCATACCTTGGCGATCATGTCCAGTGTCTCCTCCGGCGGATACTCCTTGATGACTTCCTTTGTGGTCTTGTCGATGATCTTGATTGTAACACGGTTCGTCTTGTCGTGAATTCCGAAGATCGCCTCCGAGTTCTTCATCTGTTTGTTCAGATCATTGACCGCTTTTTTTAACTGTGTTCCCTGCTTTGCATCTTTTTCCTGGGACGGATCCTTATCCTCCTGATCCTTCTCTGTAAAAAAGTTCTGCACCGCGGGCTTCTTATCTGCTGTCTGCGACAGCCCTGCCTGTGTGGATGCTTCCGGCTGTACCGCAGTATCCGGCGTTTTTGTGGATGTCGCTGCCGCACTTCCCTGATACGACGCTGCTGCTCCGCTCTTCATACTCTCTATTTCCATCTCTTACCACCTCCGTGTGATACATGGCTCCTCTATGTTCCCGGTTTTCTATGTCTTATATCGGAGAAACTATGGCTTTTATTAACCGCATCAGAAAAGATTCTTCAACGCCTCCATTGCATCTGTTGCGTTCAATGCCGCCTTGTTCTCATTCTGAATCTGGAGGTAAACCTCCTTACGGTATACCGGCACTTCCTTCGGTGCACTGATTCCGATCTTGACCTGATCTCCGCGGATCTCTAACACCGTGATCTCAATATTATTGTTGATGACCAGTGACTCCCCTTTTTTGCGTGTCAATGCCAGCATGCCTTATTCCTCCGCTTTCTTCTTTCCTTTTACTACGTCATAGATCTTATATTTGACAGGATAGTCATCTTCCACAATGATCTGTGCTCCCCTGCGGGTGTCTGTGTTAATGACAATCGGCGCCTTGAGGTTCACCGAGGTATCCTTCGGATCCGGCGCTGCCGTAAGTGTGACGAGCACGTAAGTATTGTCCTCTGTCATCCCGCCGAGCGGACGAAGCATCTCATCGTTCACCATCGGATTGTAATCCGGGCGCACGAGGTTTGGCTGCATGACCGGAAACGCCGTGTGCGGATCGTCCATGGACTGGAACCACATCACGGAACTCTTGTCTTTTTCCTTTTCCTCATCAAATATCAATGCAAAATTCCGGTATTCCGGAAGTCCGATCATTCCATCCTCCAATGTAATGATCTTATCATCCGCAATATCGATTTCCCCAAAAAGTCTTGTGTTTGCTTTCATCGGTTCTCCTCCAGCTTCCCCGTTTGGTGTCTGTTAAATGTAATTCAGTAATGTTGTCTGATTGATCTTCGCCGCAGCCTGTAAGGATGCCTGATATGCGGTGTACGCCGACGTATAGTCAATGATGATCTCAGACAGGTCGCGGTCTTCGTTGGTGGACTTTAATTCCTCCATCGTGGTCTGCTGATTTGCCATACGGTTCTTGGTCAGATCCAGGCTCTGTCCCTTGCTTCCGAGGTCCGTGTTCGCCAGATTAACCTTCTGCAGATAATCGTCAAAATTCCCGATGTAGCTGTTATAAAGCTTCTGCAGATTATCGTCCGCATAATCGCGTTCTTTCTTCGCCGCTGCGATCCAGTCCTCAAGTGCCGCCTGGCAGTCATCGGAAGAATACTCCTGCATTTTCTGCATTTTCTCCAGTTCCTCGACTTTATTGTTTGCGTCCTGCGCGAACTTTACCGCCTCGATCATGGCGTCAACATCTCTTCCGATCGATGCATCAAATACGGCGGATGCCTGTGTATTGACCGTCAGGGTCTGGTTTGCCGCTACGACGTAATTGATATCCTGATAGATTTCCTTGCCGTTTTCAAACTTTATATATTCCACCGGTTTTGCCGCATCCGTGATGTTGGTGCAGTTATAGTAATACTCCGGACGTACCTCACCCTTGTTAAATCCGGTCTTGGTGTAGTTGACATCCAGGCTTGCCCTGCCGCTCTTGATCGTCGATGACGCATCAGAGCTTAAGATCAGCTCACCGCTCTCCTTAATAAATACCGCTTCACCGTCTGTGATATTGTAGGTGTTGTCCGCAGTCTGGGATGCTTTTGCCCAGTCCTCAAACGTATCGTATACGGTTACCTTCAGTTCGCCGTCCGTCTGTGTCACACCGGCTGCATCTGTGTAGGAATAGCTGAGCGTTCCGGTCGCACCGTTTGCCGACAGCGCATTGCCGTCCTTGTCCGTGATGCTGTCGATCTCGCCGTAGCTTAAACGGATACGGTCGAATGTCGCCTGCTTCGGATTCGAGATGGTGTTGCCTGTCACCTCCGCCGCTGTGGTCGGGAGTGTCACCTCATCGCTGTAGTAGCGGTGCTCTTCCAGATTCTTATAGGAAAGTCCCTGTGTGATATTGTAAGATGTCGTATTGTCGTCTGTCATAAAGGTCAGCTTCTGATTCGTGCGGTAACCGGTAAAGACGGTACGTCCCGCATAATCTGCATTTCCTTCCGCATAGACCTGATCCCGCAGCTTCTCTAACTGGGTCAAGATCGTCTTGCGGTCGTCTGCGGTAATCTGATCGGACGCTCCATAAGTACACTGTGTACGGATGTCCGTCAGAATCCTCTTCATATTGGCAAGCGCCGTCTCTGTCACTTTCATCCAGGATTCTGCATCCGGGATATTGTTCTCGTAATACTGATCGATCTCGCTGAGTGTTGTGCGCAGTCTTAAGGAGCGCACTGCAATGACCGGATTCTCGGAAGGTCTCTGAATCTTTTTCTGGGATGTCATCTGATTGTTCAGATTGTTGACATTCACCTTATTTCCATTGATATTGCCCGTCGTATTGTGAAGTATAATGTTATTCGTAATACGCATTTATGATTCCTCCTCATGTCCTTGTCTATACACCGGTCTCAAGGATCAGTCTGTCATAAATCTCTGCCATGACAGATACCATCTTTGAAGAAAGATTGTAGGCATTCTGGAATTTGATCAGATCCATTGCCTCCTCATCTTCATCAACGCCCGAAATCGACATACGCTGCGTGTCAATCGCGCTCGCCACATTCTGGTAATTCTTGCTGAAAATTTCTGACTGCTGGGTGTCCACGGAAATATCTGCAATCATGCATTTTAAGAATCCGTCCGCCGTACCTCCGCGGTAAAGCACCTTGCCGCTCTTTAACGTCGCAAGTTCCTCCACGAGATCGTACGCATCCACGCCACCCTTTCCGTTGATGTCAACGGTTGTCGCCAGCTTGGTCGGATCCTTGACGATCATGCTGTTCACGCAGATATTTGCTGCTGTCAGCTTGTAATACGTGTCTGAGCCAGATCCGTTGACTGCATTCCCGTTCGCATCTTTGCCGTCGAAGGAAAACTCTTCGCCGGTCACGGTGTCTGTACCGGTGAAAAATGCATATCCGCTGGTGGAATTGCCGTCCAGATCGACACCTTTTTTCAAAATATTGTTGAATTCCGTCGCAAAGCTGCGCAGGAACTGGTTCATCTGACTCATATAATACGGAATACCCATCGCGTCAATCGATGTTCCGACCGATGCCGTGCGTCCGTCTACACGTGCCTGCTCTTCCGCCGTGAGCGCTCTCTTCATATTAAAGGTATAGGAAGTGATGTTGCCGTCCGCATCCTGCTCAAAGGTAAATCCCTCATATGCGTACTCTCTACCGTTGATCGTCAATATGCCTTCCTCCGGCATGCTGACTCCCACAATACTCGTGATGGAAGGATTGGTAATCTGAACCTCGGTGCTGTTTAACACCTTTGCCAGTCCTGAGAAATTCTCGCCGTTATTTCCGTCGCGGATGTCAAACAGCGCTTTTAACGTGCCGGACATCGAGCTTCCGCCCGCATTAAAGGTATTGCCTGTCTTCGACCATTTAATATCATAAAGTCCGGCTGCATCCGTCTGGTTGACCTTATACTCTCTCGCCTTGCACTCGAGCGTCTCGTAATTGTAGGTATCTACAAGCACCTGACCACCGATTTTTACAGTGTAGTAATTGGCACCTGTCGGCTCGTCCGGATGGTTCGTATCCGTGATCGGCACCTCGGAAACCTCGGTCGGCACAATCTCGGACAACTCATCAATCAACAGGGCTCGCTGGTCGCGCAGCTCGTTTGCGTAGCCGCCCTGAATCTCAATGACGTTGATCTGCTTGTTCAATACCGCTATCTTCTCCGCGATCGCGTTAATATTCTGGACCGTGGATTTGATCTCATCATTCGTCCCCTTCTGAATATCGGTCAGTCCTTCTGACACGCTGTTGAAGTAGGTTGCCAGATTCTGTGCGCTTCCGATAAACTGCTGGCGGGTATTGACATCCGATGCATTGTTCTTCAATGTATCCAGTGAATTGAACATCGTGTTCAGGATCGTCGTAAAGCCCTTGGATGAGCTGTCGTCGATAAAATAGTTCTCGATCTGTTGTAAGTAGCTCAATTTTGTCTCATACAGTCCGACCGATGACTGATTGTACCAGTATTTTGTATCGTAATACTGATTTCGGATCTGCTTGACAGATAAGGTCGTAACGCCGCTTCCCACAGCTCCGTACTGCTGGTGCACTAAAAGCGCATCCGATGCCACACGGTTCGACTGCTGTCTGGAATAGCCGGTTGTCTGCACGTTTGCAATATTGTTAGCCGTTGTATTCAGTGCGACCTGATAGGCACTTAAGCCTGATGATGCAATATTTAAACCAAAAAATGTAGATGGCATGTAACACCCTCTCTTTCTATTACGCGCTCAATTATCCAAGCTGGGTCAGCAGATGTTCGATCATCTCATTGACCACATTGATGAAACGGCTGGCTGCATTGTAAGCATTCTGATACTTGATCATGTAGGTCAGCTCCTCATCGGAAGATACGCCGATGACCTGCTGTCTCTGATTGTCCACAGAAGCCACCGTTCCCGTGAGGCTGGTCGCCGTGGAATTGTAGACATTTCCGTAGGTTGCCATCTCACCGATCATATCTTTGTAGTAATCCTTAAAGCTGCAAGCTTTGGTGTCGTTCGGGTTCAGCGTAAGCCGCTCCTCATCCCACACACCGGCCAGCTTTGCTGCCAGTGCACAATCGACATCACCGTTCTGGCATAGATGCGGCAGCAGCGTTTCATCGATCACAAGCGCCTCGTTGACACTTAAGCTCTGCAGTGTGTACTGCTTTGTGGTATCGTTCGGGTCCTCTTCATTGTAAATGTAGATCTCCTTGGTCTCCGTCACCGGGTTGCCGTTGGCGTCCACTTTCGGATTGCCGTTCTCATCTACCGGCTGATAGGTGTAAGTCGCCTTTGTGTACCGCTCTGTTCCGATTCTGGAGAACAGTTCCTGCGGCGGAAGCTGCTTGTCGGAACCGGTCGCGCAGTTGTCTGCATCCAGAATTTTGGTGTTCGCATTTAATGTTACGGTCGAGCCGTCCGCCAGTATCACATCCAGCGTTGTAGCAGCACCGTTCGTAAGATTCTTAATCGTATCTTCCGCAGTCACATTCGGACAAAGCACATCATTTAACGCGGTCACGATGCCGTGGATCATCTGATCCAGCTGTGCCTCTGCCCGCAGCATGACGGACATTCCGGTCGTATCGTTATAGGTATCCTGATCCAGTCCTTCAATATCCGTATAGTTCGCGATATGGTCGCCGCGCGCCAGTACCAGCGCTTTCAGTTCACCCATATCGTTCTTGTTCTCTGTGGAGATATCCCGGCTGCCAAAATCAAATACGTTGACGTATTTTCCCTTGTTCACATCCGAAAGGTAGCCCCAGTACGGTGTGATAAAACCGGTCAGCTTGTCTGTTTTCTTCTCGATATGATAGCAACGGCTCTCATCGATAAACTCCGTGCCCTCAATGCTGACTTTCACAATACCATCGGCTGTCTCGTTGTAGGAAATATCCACGAGGGCGGACAGCTCATCCAGCGCCTGGTCTCTCGCATCGCGCAGGGTCATGGCTGTCTCGATGCCGCCCGCCTCTACTTTCATGATTTGAAGGTTGAGATCCTGAATGGTATCGCCGAGCTTGTTGACCTGATCGATATTATCACTGATCTGCGTATTGATGTTGTACTGGTAACTCTGTAATCCCGAATAAACCGCATTCGCGCGGCTCACGAACAGTTGGGCTTTCTGAACGACCAGGTTCTGGCTCACGCTGTCATCCGGCGTCTTGTATAATTCCTGAAAAGAGGTCCAGAAATCTTCCAGTGCATCCTGGAAAGCCTGTCCCTCCATCTCCTGAAAATAAGTCTCGACCTCGTTGGTCGCCTCGTAAGTTGCCGCATAGAATGCCTGCCGTCCCGACTCCGTGCGGTAAGAGCGATCCAGAAAAACATCTCTGGAATGAATCACATCACCGATGTACACGCCGAGTCCCGACTGCTGCTTGCTGACCGCCGTCGTCTCATTAAAGGTTACATAGTTGCGGTCGGTAAACAGCACCTGCTGACGTACATATCCCGTGGTATCTACGTTTGCAAGGTTGTTTGCCGTTGTATTTAATGCGTTCTGGCTGCTCTGCAAGCCGGACACGCCGATAAACAATGTTCCAAAACCATTTGCCATGGTATCTTCCTCCGTGCTGCTCTATCTACTGCTTCGCGTCAAATCCGCTGCCGCCAAGCAGGTCTCCTGTATTATAGGCGTTTTTATTGTAATTAGCGGTCTCCGGCGCCTGCCGCATGCTCTTTAGCAGCGTAAGGTCAAATTCCACCATCTCCATCGCCTGCTTTAAAAGGGCCTCGTTCTGATGGTTCAATGTCTGCATCTTCGTTCCCACTTCTAAAAGTCTGTCCCGGCGCTCCGCAAGCATCTGCTGCTCTCTGGGCTGGTTCTCCAGATAACCGATCATACGGTTGATCGTCATCTGCTCCGGCTTTTTCCCGAGAACCGTCGCCATGTCATTAAGCACCTGCGTGCGCTTGTTCGACAGGTTTAACAGGGTGCTCGCCGCCTCCTGCTCCTTCTCCGTCACCTCGCCAAGCTTCGCAATGTCCGCTTTGATAATCGCCTGGCTCTTCACATCCGCGAGATCAATCAGCGTCAGATATTCCGTTTCTTCTTTTTCCAGAACTCCCAGAAGTTCTTCCATTAAACTAGCCACAATCTGCCCTCATTTCTCTTATCCTACAGCATAAAGGAACGATATTTCTCCAGAAGCTTCTCTGCAAAAGCCTCGTTGCTCACATCGTAAGTGCCGGATTTCACCTTTGCGGAGAGCGCCGCCACCTTGTCCTCTCTGATGTCAGAAGTCTCGGCTACTGCCTGCTTTGCGATCTGATAATCATATCCTATGGAAGAGATCTCAACCTGATCCCGGCTCTTCTCAGTCTTTGCTGCTGCGGATGCCCCGGCTGCTCTGTTTGTCTTATAAATCTGTGCCACGCTGTTATACGCTTCTACTCGCATAATGGCATCTCCTTTCTATTCTGTAACGCAAAAATAACTTTTCTAGTCAATATATCGGATGATTTGGTTTTTTCCTTAGTGATAATTTTTATGAGATAAAAAGATTTCGTCTTATTTTCATCATTGACGACACCAAAACAAGGGCATTGATCTGCCCTCAGAGTCATTCTTAAGACGCAGATGCAATCCCCTGCAAAATAATGTATATGAATCCATTCATTTGAATACAAGCACCTGCTTACCCGCAGATACCATTACTGTGCAAAAACAATTTCACTGTGCATCAGCCAATTCGCTGTATAAAAACCGTTTCACTGTGTATCAGCCAATTCACTGTGCAATGGCAATCACTGCAATACGAGTGTCACGGTCAGTGTTCCGCCATTCGCTGATGCCTGAATCAGCAGCGGCTGTGAAAATGTATTCGTAAACTTCAGATCCAGATAGCTGCCTGCAATCGTCGCGTCAAGTCCCGCCGGAAGATAGTCTACCGGAAGGGAATGTGCATGGCGCTCCGTTGCCGGAAGTCCCGCATATACCATCGCCGCATACAGTGTGGACGATACCTGGCACACACCGCCGCCGGTGCCGGTGCCCTTTTTGCCGCTCACATAGATCGGAGCCGTCACATATCCGTTCGCAGATGTGCGCGGTAAGATGGTATTGCTGAAAGAAAAGCTGCCGCCCGGCTGTACCACCGTGCCGTTAATGCGCTGTGCCGCAAGCGCCACGTTTGTTGCGCGCGGAATATTATCAACATAAGAAGTCGTACAGGTACCGATCACCGTGCCGGATGCCTGCTGCGTGCTCTGTGCCGGTGCACTGCTCTGCGCTGTCCCATTGTTCTGTGCCCCAGTCTGGCTGTCCGTCTGCTGCGCCTGGCTGTCTGCCTGCTGTACTGCCGCCACCGGCTGTCCGTCTGCGCTGCCGTTTCTGCCCTCGGCTTTTCCATATGCCACATAATGTCTGCAGTAAGCCGCCATGTCGCTGCCGAACGCCGCCTGCAGATCCTCATAACGCTGTCTGTATGCCTGCGGATTAAATTCCGCGCTGGCGTTGCGTCCTTCCTTCACGCCAAAGCTGATGAAATGGTTCAGAAGCGCATCTGCATTATTTCCATATGCTGCCGCCACATCCGGATACGCCGCGCTGTAATAGGATGCGTCAAACACCGCACGGTACGCCGCGCGATCCGCCTGCCCTGCCTGTGCCTGTACCGGATGCATCACCATAAGCATCACGCCAGACAGCACACACAACATTCCTAATAACCATTCCTTTTTCACAGCTCTCATAACTCTTCCTCCGAACGTAACCACAGTTTCCTCACAGACCGCCTTCCTTCTGTCTCTCTCCTGTGTGCATTCTTTCCGTTTCCTGCGGTTCTGTCTTTTTTTGCATTGTAACAGAGGGTTTATCAAAAAACAAGCAAAGTTTTCAGAAAGTGTCAGAAAAATTGCATTTGTATCTATTTTCCGCTTTTATCTTCATCAAGTGGTTCTTTTTCTTCCTCCATTTGTGCAAATCCAAGCACAACCTTAAAGAGATCGCCGTCCACATAGAGCATAAAGCTGCCGCCCATCAGTTCCATCAGGCTCTTTGCAATGGAGATACCGAGTCCGCTTCCCTCGGTATTGCGCGATTCGTCCCCGCGGACAAAACGCTCCATAAGTTCCTCACTGGATATGTTGAGCGGATACCGCGATGTATTCCGGAAAATGAGCTCCACCTGTCCGCCGTTCTCCCGCAGATCCACGTATACCCGCGTGCCCGGCTGCGCATATTTGCAGATATTGTTCATCAGGTTGTCAATCACGCGCCAGAAATGTCTGCCGTCCGCCATCACATACACCGGCGTCTCCGGCTTCTGGATCAGCAGCGTCAGATCTGCGGCGTTCAGTTTGTCCTCGAATTCTCCGACGATCTGCACCACAGAAACGCCCGCCTCGAGTTTTTCCAGATGTACGGCGAGATTGCCCGTGGAAGCTTTCGACGCCTCGATCAGATCCTCAATCAGCTTTTTCAGACGGTTTGACTGGCGCTCTAACACTTCCAGATACCCCTCTGCCGTCTCATTGGAAAGCTCCTCTTTTTCCAGAAGATCCACATAATTGATAATGGAAGTAAGCGGCGTCTTAATATCGTGCGAGACGTTCGTGATGAGTTCCGTCTTAAACCGCTCACTCTTCACGCTCTCGGCAACCGCCTTTGCCATGCCTGTCTGTATGCTGTTGAGGTGCTCGCCGTGTTCCTTTAAATCCCGGTACATGTGTGCCGTATCGACCGGGTGCTCCATATCGCCCTCCGCAAGGCGCTCGCCTCCCTCTGCGAGACGCTTCATCTGTAAAACTCCCCAGAAGATGCATGCGAACTCTACGACTTTTACAAACCGCCAGCCCGCTCCCATGCTGCTTCCTGTATGAAGCGTGCCGGCAAGCGCTTCCGCCATCATGGCAATGCCAAAAACAAGCACCGCCCTTAAGAAAAGAGGCAGATTCCGGGTCACCGCGCCGCAGAGCCTGCCGATCACGCCAAGCGCCATGTAGATGACGGTATTTTTCCACCATGCCCCGGCTTTCACGCGCGCAGCAAAGGTCAGCAGCGACAGAAGCGCAATCCACCCTCCCGCTATGAGGCAAAACAAAACCCCGACAAGCATCGGCACTGCAGCATTTCTGCCGTTGACAGCTTCCATCAGGATCAGAAACAGAAATCCCTCCGCCACCAGCGCAAATCCGAGATACACATCAAGCGGCATGCCATCCAGCCAGGTAAGCGTAATCCCGTCCTCTCCCGCGTGATGCCCCGCCGACCGCACCAGCCACACCAGGCAGAATACGGCAAGCACAAATGCCGCCGCCAGAATCGGGAAAATGGCATAGCGGACGCCATACATCAGCGCCGTAAGCGTCGTCACCTGCACAAACAGATCGTCACTCCAGCCAAGCGGCACATTCTCCGGAAGAATCGTGACTACCCAGTATTTCCGGTGCAGTGATTCCGCCGTGTAGTTCATCTGCAGCATGCCGTCAGTAAGCTGGTACGTTGTCCTGGCATCGCTTCCCTTTTGCTCCAGATCAGAGTTCCCGATTACAGTGACCGGTATTCCCACAAGCTCACCGCAGGTGACTCCGTCCAGAATCACACTGTTCGTCCAGTCGACCGTCTGAAATCCCGTGTTTTCGCTCAGACTGTCTGCATCGTCGAATGTCACATAGGTCCCGCTGTACGCATGGAGATCCAGATATTTTCCTACATCTGCGTCATACGTGTAATCATAGCCTGTCGCCAGATCCGGCGACAGCATCAGAATGCTCACATGTTTTACCGGGATGTATGCGTCCGGCGTTTCATAATAAAATATGCCGTCATCCGCATTGTAACACCGCTTCTCAATCTCCACCTGCGCAGCGTAATCTCCGCCATCCGTGTAGAGGCTGTACCCGCCCCACAGCGTCATGCTGTAATCGTAGCGTGTCACCTCATTGATGTCATAGCTTTTGCAGTACAGCTTATCCCTTGTGACCTTCTCATCAAAATTGCGCTCCACATAAGTGTACGATTCGTTGAGATCTACGGAATCAATATTTTCCGCTTCAATGATTCCATAGCGGAAATACGTGTCATTCCACCGATTATTTTCCGGTTTTGCACCATTTTCCATGTTCACACTGTAATCCAGCGACCGGATGGCATACTGATCTGCAACACTCTGATAACTCTTTGTAAGGAACTGCTCGCGCGACATCTCATACACGCCCGCCTGATCCATAAGCAACACGCCGGCAGCCCCTGTGAAAAATACCACCGCACCGAGCGTGATGCCGACCCACGCTGCCGCTTTTGCTCCCACACTGTCTTTTCTGTTTCTCACACTGTTTCCTCCATTTTATAGCCCCGTCCCCACACGACTTTCAAGTAGCGCGGCTCCGCCGGGTTATACTCCACCTTTTCCCGCAAATGCCTTATATGTACCGCGACCGTATTCTCCGTGCCGTAGGGATTGTCCCGCCACACCTGCTCATAGATCTGGTTCGGCGAAAATACTTCCCCCGGGTGTTCCATCAAAAGTTTTAAAATATCGTATTCCGTGCGCGTGAGCGATACCGGCTCCCCGTCGAGCGTGACCTCCTTTGTGCGGTCGCACAGTTCAATCCCGCCGATGGCAAGCACATCCCGTTCCTGCTTCGTACTGCCGCCGAGCTGCATATAGCGCCGCAGCTGTGATTTTACCCGCGCCTGCAGTTCCACCGGGTTAAAAGGTTTCGTCACATAGTCGTCCGCTCCCACCGTCAGTCCCAGAATCTTATCGGTGTCCTCGCTCTTCGCCGTCAGAAGGATGACCGGCACGTTGCTTTTCTCACGGATCTTCACCATGGCAGAGATACCGTTCATCTCCGGCATCATGATGTCCATGAGCACGAGATGGATCTCTTCCTTATTTAATATATCTACGGCTTCCCTTCCGTTGTATGCCGTAAATACCTGATAGCCGTCCGCCGTCAGATAGATTTCCAGAGCCGACACGATGTCCTTTTCATCGTCACACACCAGTATGTTGTACATTTTCTCCCCTTTTCCGCGTAAACTCCCCGCAAGCCGCGCCGCACATGCCGCCTGCCGCTATTTGACGCTTTTTGATTCTGATTTTATTGTAGCGGAATGTTTATGAAGTTAAAAGAAGTGAATTCATTAAGATTTGATGAAGAAAGGAAAAAGACAGGAGGGTGTCTTTCCTCCTGTCTTTTTTATATCTACATTTAATTATAAGGTTCTATTCTGCATTTAAGCCATTTCCTGACCGTTCACTAATAGAACAGCAGATTTCCCCGCTTCTTTGCCTGCTTTAGCATCACATCAAAGAACACGCTTCCTATCACCAGCCACACCAGCGCCACGATACACAATCCCGGCAGCATGCCTGTATATTCACCGCCAACCGCGATCTGACGCAATATTTCGTTACATCTGGTCAGCGGAATGTAATGCGTAATCTTTAATATGGCATCACTGGTCGGCACGGTATCCGTCACAAAAAGAAGCGCGGTCTGTATCAGAAATACGATCGTTCCCGTCCGCTTAAAGTAAATTGCGATACCTGCCACAATCAGACCTATTCCGTACATTCCGAGGGATTCTAATAGAATCGGCACCAGAAACGCCGGATGAAAAGAAAATTCAATCCCCCACACAAACTTTGAAATGATTACAACAATCACAATCGTAATCGTCTCAAGCAGTACCGAGGAGACATATAATCCTCCAAACAGATACTGTAACGGATATTTTGAGGATACCTTCTTGTACAAGGTTCCGTGTGTCAGCTCACTCTGCAGCGATCCCGCGACATTGGAAATTGCCGAGATCGCATAAATCCAGGCAACATATCCCAAAAGCACCAGTTCCTTGTAATTTCCATAATGGTAGGTTTGTGCGTAAGAATTTCCGGAATCCGTCACCATAAATACCGTAAACAAAGCGAAATAGACCAATAAGTCGGAAATCATCCCAAACCGGTAACGGATCGACCGCAGAAAATCCATTTTTATCTCATACCAGAACATTCTAAACATCTGCCCGCTCCTCCCCATGATACAGTTTCTTATAAATCTGCCCGATTTCTTCCTCTCTTCCATTCTCCACGACTTCTGCAAAGCGCCCGTCCTTTAGGAAAATAAGCGTATCTGCGACATCCGATGCAAATGAGAAATCATGCGCAATGACAATGATACTTCTGCCATCACGGACACTGCGTATGGTATCCGCAACCAGCTTTCGGTTATCAATATCCAGTCCGTCCGTCGCCTCGTCAATAATCACGCATTTTGCGCCTGTCACAACCGCAGACATCAGCGATACGATGCGCTTCTGCCCGTACGAGAGCGTTTCGACCAGCTTATTTTTCACCATCTCATAGATTGGGAATTTCTCTTTTTCCCGGGCAATCGCGGCATCCGCCGTACTTTTGGACATTCCCTTCAGCATGCTAAAATAGATCAGATTCTCATACACCGTATTTTTCACATACAGATTTCTCTCCCCCGAAAGTATCACATCAAATCCCTGTTCATCCATTCCGTCCGAAAAAGAGATCGTACCCTCGTCCGGCAGCATAAAGCCGCACAATGTATTGATGAACGTCGTCTTCCCCGTTCCGTTCGGTGCAATTATGACATAGACACCATCCGGCTGGAACTCGAACGTAATGTCCTTTAAAACTTCTTTTTCCTTAAAGCTTTTCTTTACGTGTTCTACTTTTATCACGCTGCGCTCCTCCCTGTCTGATTGGCCAAATACATGCTGCTGCTCTGCCGATATTTCCTCTGATCATTGCTTTGGTAAAATATATTTCTTTTCCATTTTGCTTATAGTTCCCCAACATAATGATGCCACTATAACTGCCATTTTCATTTACGCGCAATCCTAACAACTTATGTATGTATATTGATACACCCTTAACTACATCTTCATCAAAACTCATCTGCGTCTTCTTCTGCATTCTTTTTTGGGCTTGTCTTTGCATTTCCATCAGCACATCTTCTGAAAAAACAACTGGATATATCCCATCTAACCGAGCATTCTCTGCTCTATCCAGGCTTTTCAAATTTCTTCGCATATCATTTAATTCAATTTCCAAATACCTTCGTGTTTTGTTTGAACAACTTTGTTCCATTTCAAATGTTTTACCCCGTTTATGAACAACCACAATATCAAATTTATACTCTGGTTGTTGACTACATATCTTTGCCTGTCCCTGCTTCCACAATATTCTATCAGAAACAATCTGTACCCCAATTGATGCATAAACTGCACTTTCAAAAATATCTGATTCTTTTTTTATCACTTCCTCTGCTTGTTCTGATAAAACATTGTCAATGTTTTCTTCTTGACTCTCCACATTAATAACACATTTCTCTTCCAATTTCTCTATTCCAACATTTCCGCACAAAGGAAATGCTTTATCCAGCAAATTATTCTCCTTTGTATTACGTACTAACACAAAATATTTTGAACATCCTTGATATCTTCCATTTGTTCTCCGATTTCTTTCACATTGTACCTCGTATCTATATATGTAACGTTTTAAGATGACATACTCTGTTATTCCTACCTTTCGCATCTTTTGCTTGATTTGTTTCATTATATTCATCTTATCTCCAGTATGGTCTTAATAAACGGTCCGCCACAAGACACTTTAATACTATCGCTTTCACCTTTACGGCAAAACCCACCTCCGGATAATTCTATTTTCTCACTTATCATCGTAATATTACGAAAAATCTCCAATCCATCTCCACTTATAATCACATTTTTATAGAATTCTCCTGTAAACTGTCCATTTTTAACACGAACTGCTAGTTTCACCACAATGTAAGTGTATAAATTCTCCGTATCCTCTCGTCCATAATCTGGATTCACAAGGAAATATCCATCCACTATAGAACCAATCATTTCTTTAACACAAGAGGTACCCGGTTTTAAAAATGTATTGGACATTCTTGTATACGTCCTTTTCTGATGGGATTCTCTTCTATAATTCTTTATCCCATTACAGAATACACCATTTACTATTATATCTGTTTTCTCACCTATATTTCCACAATCATCAATCTTAAACGTTGCAACATGCTTTGGCATAAACGGGTCATCTGAAATATTAACTATTTCACTTGCTACTTTCTCCCCATACAAATTTCGGAACTTACTACGTTCAGAATCAATCATATCTTGCTCCGCTGCATGTCCAACTATCTCATGTACTAAAAATCCTGTTACATCTGGATCACAGACACATTCATATCTCCCTGGTTTTATGCCTTGTTTCTCTACTTTAAGGCAACTCATTCCCTGCTTTAATCGGCAATGATATTTCTGCGCGTTTAAATATATCTCTCTAGGTGTTCCACCAGAAAATGCTTTATCAATATAAAAGCCCCCTCGTTCTATCCATATCTTCTCCGAGATACAGCACCATGAAGTCTCATCTACCTTTATTTCATTTTCCGATATGACTACTTTTGCCTCATTCACTTTTTCAAGATACACTCTCGCATCTATCCCTTGGCATTTCCAATAGAAGCAACATTTTAGAAAATACCAATATATCCGCTCTATTTTCAATTGGAAAAGTCTACTATGGATCGGCTCTACAAAATTGTTGGACTCTTCAACAATCTCTCCATCCTTTTCTCCTATGACTACATATCCCTCATCATTGAGTCGTTTATCATACTTTCTTTTTATCTTACCACATTTGCAGTCAAGAACAACACCCTTCTTATAAAAATATATTATCTTAACATCTTTATATGTAGTAACTAATTTGCTTTTATAATTTTTTAAATAACGCACCCTGCTTTTATTTATTTTCATATGTACTTTGCCACCAGAAGAATGTCCCGCAATTTGTCATCTATTCTAATATGCTTTCTAAATCGGACTTCTGTTTCAAATCCTTGTAATGCCCCTCGCAATTCTTCACGATCCATTTCTCCCCATATGTATGTTTCCACCCTAGAAATGCTATTCCATCTTTTTTTTATTACCCTCAAAACCATTGTCATGCAATCATACAGATGATCCTTGCATAGAACACTAAGAAACAGTGTTGCAATTCTCTCGTTTAGTAAAACATTGACCAGCATTATAGGTTTTCCGTTCCTCTCCGCAATATACACATTATCAAAACTATCTATCTGTATAGGTGTTACCCATATAGCCCGGACATATTCAGTCTTATATTTTTCCATATCCACTTCTTTTATGTCTATCTTTTCTAGCATTATGTTTCCGCTACCTCATCTTCTATTTTCATCACATAACAGTTCCTTCCACAATGCAATCCATAATTCATTCCCGGAAATAAAGCACCGCTTACATACAACAAAATTGTGTATAATGTCATTTCGATATAACTTTTTTTATCTTTCACTTGATGCCCGCGCAAAAACAAAAAGCATGTTATCATTCCTATTATAACTGCCATGCCAACCGTACACTTAGGCAGAACATATCGCAAATATATTTCCCTCCAGACCAGCTCCTCCGCAATAGATGCTATAATAATTCCTTTGTCGATTTTAAACCCATATTTCAGAGGCTGACTTATATGAAAAACAATTCTAATTCCTATATTGGTTAAAAATGGAGCAATTACAACTCCTAACAAAAAGGTAACTATTTTGGTTAAACCCGGCAAAAAAAGTATTGTTATAGACAATATAATCCATTCCCTAAGCTTATCTTCTTTTATCACAGCAAGACTTATACATAAAATAATTGCCACTATATCTTTTGAATTCATCTAATCCCCTAACAAATCATTATATCGTTTCTTTAAATCTTCTATTTCTTCCGGCAATATGGAATAAATATATGTATTGGGTTTTTCTTTATCTATAGAGTCTCTGCGCACTCCTTCCATGTGTATTTGCATTCTTTTCATCACTTCCAAACATGCCACATTTCCCTCATAAACAAGGAAAAGTATTTTTTCCCATTTCTGGTTCTTGCATATCCATCCTATCATTGCAGATATGCAAAGCACAGACATCCTGCGCTTTTTTATATATACGTTTGGTGCATACATTCTTACGCCAAAAATTCCCTTGTATCTCATATCAAAAATACCTAGATATCTATCTTTGTACATAAATATATAGTAATCCTGACATTTTGTGTCTATATTATGAATAAAACGCTCAAACCCCTCTTCTTTCATGCAATCCTGTACAAATATAATATCCTTATGCGACTCCGCCTTATGTATACTAATAACACTGTCATTCTTTTCTATCATTTTGTATTATCGAACTTTTTTTCTCCCTTTCCTATGGCATATTGAAATACCGGATATATTTCTGAATTCTCCATAATTTTCTTTAAAATATATGCACTACATGCGACTATGCGTTCCTCACACCTGCATCGAAATTTATTTGCCTTCAATATATTTTGATTTGTGAAGTAATTATCCCCATAACATTTCGCTTTACAGATATATCTTATCTGGCATATCCTGCATTCCTCTATCGAATCTACATTATAATCTTGAAATTTTCTTATAACATCTTCTGAATTATAAATGCTACCACTGTAAAAGCTGTTTATCCCCGAAAAACAATGACACGGAAAAATATTTCCATGCATGTCTATACTGTATATATCCTTTCCAGCAGCGCAATTATCTTTCCAGCATTTTCTATCAAAAATAAAATGTCTGATATACAAAGTAAATGGTGTCACTCCAATGTATCGAAAATCTCTATGCAAAACTCTGTCAACATAAAAATCCGCAAACTCCTGCAAATTTTTTTCAAATAACACCAGTTGATCCTCACTTCCTTGTCTCCCCCATGGCAATGTAAGTGATAACACTTTCAATCCCGTGTCCAATGATTGTTCCACAAGTTGTTTCAAACTTTTCTGCTCATTGGGCCAATATACCATTCTTCCCGATACCGTCACACCCGCATTCAAAAGTCTTACAATATTACAAAAAATCGTATCCTTATAAATATCCCCTTTATACGGATCATCTCCGCCATCTACCGATGCCATAACAAAAAAATTATGTTTATTTGCAAAATCAATAAAGGTATCATCAATTAACGACATATTTGTGTTTATATTATAATATACTGTCAAATGCGTCTTTTTAAGTTCTTCAACCACCCTATAAATCCATTTCTTATTTAATAATGGCTCACCTCCAATAAACTTGATTCCCAATTTTCCTTCTGGACTCTTTTTTTTGATAAATGAAACCAATTCTCCCAATTGGTAATAAGGTGATACTACTTTGCTTTCTTCTGAATATTTGTTAAAGCAGTATGGACATTTCATATTACATATATCTGTTACATACAATTCAAAATAAGGGAGGTTCTCATCTTCATCGTAATAGTATGAATAGTAGTAATTATATAATGTCTCTGGTTTTGATAAAATTGGCTTCTTCTTATTTGTCAAATCAATGTATATTTTTTCTCCATTAAAATGGGTACTTACAATCTGATCAAAACATTTCTCCATACACCGTTCACCCCTTATGCTTCCCGTTCCCGCTCATTCAAGAGTCTGGTTTTTACCCTTGTCATCTCGCATACATAATTAACCGGTTTCATAAAGCTATTATTTTCAATCAATGACAATGCAGGACAAAAATTACATAATTCTCGATTTGGACATTTTGTAGTACAAACATGCTTACTAAGCATGTTTTCATACTCTTGATTAAATTTAATACGCTCTTTTCCCGCTATAATCTCCTGCAGACTCTGCTTATTAACATTTCCAAAAATATGGTTCGAGATCAGTTCACATGGAATTACATCTCCATTGGGGCTTATTCTGATACGGCTGATTCCTGCCGTACATCTCGAACCTGTAATCGGCAATTTATTTTTTCTCATCAATTCCTCATACTGGCTAATGCTAATTCTCATCTGCGTTGGCTTCAAATTTCCCCTCGCCGTTGGTGTAATCATTGTATTTAACGAAACATTTATTCCTCTCTCTTTGAAAAAGGAAAGAACCTTATCACTTTCTTCAATATTATCCTGTGTAACTACGAATACAGCCGTTGCGTTTTGCATTTCCTGTTGTAAACGAATTAAAGCATTCACACTTTTTTGCCAAGATCCCTGCACTCCTGTCATACTATCGTGTTTTTCCTGCATGCCGTATATTGAAATCCTAATTTCAAAAATTGATATTTTTTTTAAATGTTCCAGTATTTCCTCTCGTATGAAATTTCCATTTGTAAGCACTGTTATAATAAGGTTTTTTCTTGCAGCATATTCCAATATTGCAAGTATGTCAGGATGTGTAAAACATTCTCCACCGGTAAAAGTCACTTCTACCGCTCCCATTTGTTCCATCTCATCCAATAATAAAAAAACCACTTCCTTTTTCATAAATTTTCTATCTGAATTTATATCCTCTCCACGATAACAATGCTCGCACCGCAAGTTGCAATTATATGTCAATTCAACAAAATATTTAAATGGAATTTTTTTCTTAAAATAAATTCTCTGTACTTTTACCAGTTCATCTATATATTTTTTTTCAGATATATCCCCCTTTTCCTTTTTATTATTCGTCTGTTTAAAACGCTCATCTATTACTATATCCACATCAGCAAGTTTTTTTTCAAAAACTTGAAAATCTTCCTCTATAATCTCTTTTTCATTTTTTGTAACCACATTAAATTTTTTACATATCTCTGCAATTACTTCTTCTTTCGTACTACATTCTACCATCTTTTTGTAAAACAAATATCCCACATTGTCTAACTTCACTAGTTTAGCGTTATTTCTTTTATTTTTAGGATATAAATAATATGTATCTTCTGCTTTTATTACAACTGCCGGATTTAAATTCTTCATAACCAACCATAATCCTTTTCTAATCTTTCTTAACGGTCGGGAACTGTCATCATATATTTATCAAAATATTATAACAGTTCCCTAATACGTTTTTTCCTACACTATTTTCCCTGTGATTTCTGTAACTTTTCCGGCTTTACAATTACGCCTGTGTTCTTTTTTACCACTTCTTTTTTCATTTTACTCATGGCACATTCTCCTCCTTTCAGATCCCTAGCAGCACGCTGAGCAGTCTTTAGACTGGCATACCACTTCTTCTCTCTCAAATACTTCGATCGTCGGTGTTGTATAGTTCATCTCAATTCCTCCTCTCCTAAATTATTTAAAATTCATATACCACTAAAATTTAGCGATACAAAATTTTACAAACCAAAATATGTATTTGCGATAATCTCTATAAAATCGTCTACCTTCTCCACATCCATAAAATCATCAACATCCAATTCGATTTTAAGCTTTTCCTCCAACTCGTATGATAGTTGAAACATTTCAAAAGAAGAGATTGATAAATCTTCTACAAATCTTTTTTCTCCATCTATTGCCTCAACATCAATCTCGCTTACATCCGCAATTGTATTTTTAGCTATTTGCGCAATTTCCTTTTTTGATATAATTCTACTTTCCATTTTTACGATACCTCATGACCAGTGTTTTCTTTCCCATATTGTTTAATTCGCATGTATCATATTTCAATATGTAACCCTGAATTTTCATATAAATAGGTAGCGTATCGTTAATCTTTTGCACCCACATTTCTATCTCCGCTCTCTCCTGCCCGCCCAGCAAAGGACAAGTTGGATAAATATCCGCATATAAAAAGTCTTTGTTTTTTATTTTTTTCTGATATATAACTGCAACTTTAATATATTTACATGCTTCTAACCTTTGTTCTATTTGTTCCGGGCAGACGTTATATCCATTAGATAAAACGATACAATTCTTTGCCCTCCCCATAATGTATACATTCTCACTTTTTTCATCATAATATCCAAGATCTTGTGTATTTAACCATCCTTCTTCCTTTTTCACTTGAAGCGTCCCCCAGTAATCCATACAAACTGCCTGGCTTTTTACGTATATCTGTCCATCAACTACCTTTATTGCAGAGCCTCTCAGTCTTTTCCCACCATTTGCAGGCAGACCTGATTCAGAACAATTAATTGCAATTATTGGGCATTCTGTACATCCATATCCTTGAAGAATCTTATATCCAGAATCAACTAACATATTGTGTATTGTGTTATCTAAGGCTGCTCCTCCAGTAACAATAACTTTTATCTCTTTAAAAAAGGACAATGTTCCATTCTGCACGTTAGCAGATACGAGCTCATTTATCATTAATGGAACCATTGCTACAACATCTGGTTTATAGTCATTGCATTCATTCCATGCATTTAACCTTTTTAGAATATGTTGTTCACTTCCAATCAATAATGCGTACATAGACACAACCAGATCAAACACATGATCACACGGTAGAAAGGACACAAATCGGCTTTTTTCCCAGTAAGAGAATTCCTCTAGTGTTTTACTTACAGAATAAACAAAATTTTCTTGCGACAATATAACTGGTTTTTTCTCACAACTTGTACCGGATGTATATATAATAATCCTTCCTCCTGCAACGAAATCTGCCGGTTTTCTTGTAAGAAATTCCGTTTCAAGCATTGTACAAGCCTGCATATTGGGACATTCTTTTTGGATATCTTTTGCCTGCTTTCCTTTCTTTTCATCATATATGACCAAATCGGCTTGGAATAAATTGTTATATTCCACAGCTTTATCATAATTGCATAATAGTATTACATTCTTTCCAGCGCATACAATGCCGAAAAAATAAACAAACCACAAATAATTTTTTTGCGAAAGTAATATGACGTTTTCAACATTGTCTCTTATCCCTTTCATCATTGTCATAACTGTCTTTACATCATCAAAAAAATGTTCAAAGCTAACCTTTTTTAAGGTATCTTTTTCATTCCAGGAAAATGCACTTGCCTTACTATATTCGCTTATCCCTTTCAAAATATCATAAAAATTCTGCATATTATCAATTCGCATCTTTTGTCCTCTGCCACATTTGTTTACTTTTGTCAAATTTAAAATATTTTTTATTTTACCTCATATACTCAAAAAGACCATGTCAAAACCGGAAAAACATATTTTCCGGTTTTGACATGGTCTTTCTTCTTCCTCTCTGCTATAATGCATTCAAAAATCCTATGGAGGAATAAACCTATGAAAAAGTTTCTTAAAACACTAACAAAATTAAGCATTACACTCTGCCTTGTCTGTACCTTACTAACAAGCTTAAATCCCGGACTGCCTGGCAATACCGGCATTGTTACGTTTGGAGACAACTTCTACCTTATTGATACAGACGTTTAACTCAATAGCTTCCTCAAACTTATTTTCATAATACTCTCTTATCTTCGCAGCATGAATATAATCATCCCGCGCGGCAGCAATATAATATGCCTGCCGCGTATATGCTTTTACACGCACAATATCTGACATATCACGTTCACCATTCTCAATCTGATGCATCATATTCCACGCAATCTGACTAAATGCCGTGGAAATCATCTGTCCATAGTCCATTTCTTTTGAAAGCTGTATCACTTTTTTCAGCAATACAATAGCCTCTTGATATTGCTCCATCTCGCCAAATATTAATGCCATATTGCGCATTACTTTAATCTCTAAAATTATACTGTCATGTTGTGTCATATATCCCAAATGCAAAGAATTAAGCAATGCACGGTATATTCTTATCCCGTTTTCATACCGTTTTTTCACACGATATGCTCCTGCAAGATTCATTAGTGTCAACACTTCCTGCTCTGTATATGGATATTCCCCATCCAGATACTGCTCATATCCTGGAAGTGTCATCCGAATCGCCTCTTGCAACCGAGAAATCATCTGGTCTTCGTCAATTTGCTTATTGCGATGATGTACAAGTGCCTCTGCTTTAGCTATATACTGTTTATTTAAGATGCCCTCCCCAATCTTCTGCTTTAAACCCTGTAAACATATCTCCGCCTTCTCATAGTCAAACTTGCTAACCGCATCCTCGAAATCAATTTTTTCCTCCAACAATTCCATATATTTTCCAGTACAGATCGCATAGTTCTTCTCCGGGATTCGCTCCATTCGCTCCATAAGGCGCCGATATGTATCTCTTTTTACTTTATGTTTTCCGTTTTCTATCCTCGACAGCGTCTCTACCGAGCATATATTCTCGCAAAGCATCTCCTGCGTCATACCGACCGCCTGTCTCGTCAGTCGAATGACATCACCTGCTCTGTAATTTGCCATGTCAATTTCTCCTCGCAATATGCTGCAATCTCTTCCAGCAAATCTTTCTCTTCCATCATCTCCGCAACATAGTATGCCATAGTACACTCCTGCTTACAGCATCGTGCCTGCTCCTCCCAGTTTACACTTCCATGATAGAGTTGCTCAATCGCTCTCGCCTTTATATAGTGAAGTTCCGCAACATGACGGATTCCCCTCCCTTTTGCAATTAGTGCAATTGTCTGGTCTGCATAACGGATAACCTTATTATTTTCACCGCTTTTCTCCATCAGTTCGATCAGTGTCAAAAGAATCTCTATTCCTAGTGTCTCTTTCATTCTCCCGGAATAATATGTTTCCACACATCGAACCATACGAAATAGCCGAGCTTCGGTTTCCTCAATCGCAGCGAAATAAATGTGGCGAGCAAGAACCAGAATCAACCTAATTTCCAGGGGATTATATAACTGTCCTGCCATCCCCGAATCCACGTCCGCTATTGTATATGCCAGTGCCTCAGACGCAATACGAATAATTTCTTCCCTGCCACCCCCACACGCCTCTTCCAACTGCACTCTCCATGCCAGGCACCTTTGCCAGTGCAGGGACTGTTCCTCTGTCAGCATATTCTCATATTGGCAGACTCCATCACGAACTTCATCATACCTTTTTTCCTTTAACGCCGCATGGATGCTCTCTCGCTTCTGCCACATAGCATAATCCTCATCATTTAGCAACAGTTCAAACTGTGTAACCTCTTTTCCCACACGACCAAGCAATGCCTCTGCCATGAGTGAATCTATCTCTCGCGAACCAGCCTCTACACGAGATAATGTCGTCGTTGAGCATATTCCACTCGCTAAAGCCTCCATGGAGAATCCATATTTCTGTCTGTAATATGACAACACAACTCCAAGTGTATTCTGTTCCACAATGCTTTCCTCTCAATCTTGACAACCATTTTCTTTATTTGCATTCTATTTTATCATATATTCTTACAAATGCAGAAAATATTTTTTCCAGCCTGGATCAGGTTTACCTTTTTCCCGTCTTGACTTTTCGGACATTTGATTCTAATATCTTCCTGCATGCTTTGATATATGATAGAAGAAACTCTTTTTTCAGGGATTTTCGTGTGAAATAGAGAATACAAAAGAGGTGCCAATGTGAAAATCAGGAGAAAACATCCGGTCAGAGTCAATCATCTCGGGAGCGATCCCATCCCACAGCTGGTGCGCCGGCTTGCCCTTCCGGCAATGCTCGCCCAGTTTGTCAATGTACTCTACAGCATTATCGACCGCATGTATATCGGAAATATTGCAAACGTCGGGGACATTGCGCTCGCGGGCGTGGGAATCTGCGGACCGATCGTGACGATGATCTCCGCGTTTGCCGCCTGGATCGGGAACGGCGGAGCGCCGTTACTCTCCATCAAATCCGGCGAACAGAATAAGGAGGGCGCTTCCGCCATCCTCGCCAACTGCTTTGTGCTTCTGATCGGCATGGCAGTCTGCCTGACCATCGGAGCGTATCTGTGCAAGGACGCCCTGCTGGTATGGTTCGGCGCGACGGAACGCATTTTTCCCTACGCCGAAACCTACATGCGCATTTACCTGATCGGAACCGTCTTCGCCGTGCTCTCGCTCGGGCTGAACCAGTTCATCATCTGTCAGGGATTTTCCAATCTGGGCATGGTCTCCGTCATCATCGGCGCCGTTTTAAATATTCTGCTCGACCCGCTCTTTATCTTCGCCCTGCACATGGGTGTGCGCGGAGCAGCTGTCGCCACCGTGCTCTCACAGGCTGCTTCCTGCGCATTTTCGCTGTACATTCTGTTCCGCGGTCCCGTGCCGGTGAAAATCACGTTCCGCGGTTACTCCCTCCCGGTATGCCGCGATGTCCTCACGCTGGGACTGACGCCGTTTTTGATCATCCTGTTCGACAATGTGTTGATCATCGTCCAGAATGTCATGTTGAAAAATTACGGCGGCGCCGACAGCGACATGCTCTTAACCTGCAACACGATTGTGCAGAGCTTCATGCTGATTATCACGATGCCGCTCGGTGGAATCTCCGGCGGGACACAGTCGGTGCTCGGCTACAACTACGGCGCCGGCGACACCGCCCGCATCCGCCTTGCCGAGAAGCATATTTTAAAGACTGCGCTGCTTTTCTGCACCATCATGTTCGTATTTGCCCAGTGGGATGTCAGTGCAGGCATTTTCGTTGGATTATTTACACAAAATGCCGCTTACAGATCTATGACGGTGCACTTTATCCACATCTACACGCTCTCCGTCATACCGCTTGCCGTACAATATGCGCTCGTTGACGGGCTGACCGGAATGAGCCTCGTGTGCGCCTCGCTGCCGCTTTCGTTCTTCCGCAAAGGAATCTACATCGCGCTGGCAGTCTTTTTGCCGATTCGCTTTGGCGCACCGGCGATGTTCTATGCCGAGCCGCTCTCCGATGTCGTTGCCGCCGTCGTCACGACGATCGTCTTTGTGACCGTCGTCCCCGGACTCCTCCGCAAAAGAGAGGCGCTCCTCGGCAAACACATAGAAAAATAAAAGGAACGCCTATCAGAAAATGGAACTGTCGCAATAAACATACCGTACTTTGCTCTGATAAGTAATATTATAAGAAATAGATACTTAAAAGTTCCAGATAAACATGCGGCGGCAAATTCTGACCGCAAAATCCGGTATTTCTAACCATGCCGCAGCTGGCATCCGTGATGATCCGTGTCTTTCCAAGTTTGGAACACTCCGTGAGTGTCCAAACGTGGCCAAGACACGAAATGGGATGCCAGCCACGGCATGGAAGAAATACTCGAATTTTGCTTCAAAGAATTTGCCGCCGTCTGTTTATTCTGGAACTTTTTTGTTCTCTGGTCTTCTAATAATATTACCTATCAGAGTAAAGTACGGTATGTTTATTGCGGCAGTTCCAGATTCCAACAGCGTTCCATTTATTAAATCTACCTTTGATTTGCCGGTTCCATATTGACAGAGCGCCCTTTGATCTTGGTGTTCTTCATTCCCTCGAGGACTTCTCTGCCGTACTCTCTCGGCACCTCCACGAAGGTATACTTGTCATACATATCGATCGCGCCGACCAGCTTGCCCGGCATGCCGGACTCCCCGGCGATCGCACCGAGAATATCTCCCGGTTTGACGCGGTCTTTTTTACCGATGTTGATGAAGAGACGCACCATCCCTTCCTCCGCACCGGTATTGTCGAAGTCGTAGTCATCCTCGCTGCCGTTGTCGAGATTGACCTGGCCGAGTGCCTGCTTCAGAAATGCCGCTGCAATATCCATTGCGGTGTAGTCCGACGCATTCACCTGACGCTCGATCATGTCGATCATATCCGACAGATTCTCCTCATCGATGATCCTGCCGATCTCCTCCATGACCTTCTCTGCCTTGATCTGTGCCACATCATCCGTAGACGGAATCGGCATCGCCACGATCTTGGTCTTGCAGTAGCGCATGATATCCTTCAGCTTGTAGACTTCCTTGCCCTTCACGAAAGTAAAGGCGCGTCCGGTACGTCCCGCACGTCCTGTTCTGCCGATCCGGTGTACGTAGTATTCGTCGTCCTGCGGAATGTCGTAGTTGAAAACGGCTTCCACATCATCAACGTCGATTCCACGCGCCGCCACATCGGTCGCAATAAGGATCTCGGTCTTGCCGCTGCGGAATCCCTTCATCACGCGGTCACGCTGCGACTGCTTCATATCTCCGTGCAGTCCCTCTGCAAAATAGCCGCGTCCCTTTAATTCTTCCGCAAGTTCGTCCACCATCCGCTTGGTATTGCAGAATACCAGCGAAAGCTTCGGATTGTAGTAATCGAGAAGTCTCGTTAAGACCTCTACCTTATCGCTGCGCTTGACATCGTAGTAATACTGCTCAATGCTCGGAACCGTCAGCTCTTTTTTTACCACCTTAATGATGACCGCATCGTGCTGATACTTCCTGGTAATATCGAGGATCGGCTTCGGCATCGTCGCGGAGAAAAGGATCGTCTGACGTCCCTCCGCCGGAATATACTCAAGAATCGTCTCGATGTCATCGCGGAAGCCCATGTTCAGCATCTCATCCGCCTCATCGAGTACCACCGTGTGGATCGCATCACAGCGGATCGTCTTGCGGCGCAGATGATCCATCACACGCCCCGGCGTTCCGACGATAATCTGCGCGCCGCCCTTTAACGCCTTGATCTGGCGTCCGATCTCCTGTCCGCCATACACCGGAAGTACCTTGACCCCGTGCATATACTTGGCAAGTTTGCGGATCTCGTCCGCCACCTGGATGGCAAGCTCTCTGGTCGGAGAGAGAATGATTACCTGCGTCTTTCTGCTGTTCGGTTCTACCTTGTGAAGCACCGGAATACCAAAGGATGCCGTCTTACCGGTACCTGTCTGTGCCTGTCCGATCACATCCACGCCCGACATCACAACCGGAATCGCCTGGCTCTGAATCGGCGTTGCCTCCTCAAATCCCATATCCGCAATCGCTCTTAACACCTGAGGATATAAATCTAACTCATCAAATCTAACTGTTTCCATCTTTTTCCTTTCTGTCACGCCAGAGCCAATTCTCTGACGCATGCCCAGCACCGGCAGAAAGTGCCCACCTCTGCCGACTGCGCAGTATTTTGAATCATAGCACGGCATCTCTCTTTTGTCAAGAAATGCGCAAATCTCCGAACTTCTGTCTATGTAACCCAAATCCGCTCGCGGCTTTGGGCAATACTCCTATGAAAAGCAATCGACAGATGCGTACTTTACTTGATCTGTACTTTTTCATACTGCTGCGCTTCGGTAAAAGTAAAAGGCTCGATTGCGGATTTTCCGTTACAGTATATTCTATGCCGGAATCTATAAAAATTTCCTCTCTTCTCCGTATCTCGCCTCTTTTGCATCCAGATGTCCGAGCGAAATATTGTTGCGGCTGCGCTTTTTCACCTCGTAGAGCATCATATCCGCCGCATGCAGGAAATCCCAGCTCCGGCTTCCCTCCGGAGCCACGTCAAAACAGATTCCCTGCGAGATTGTGACAACCGGAAGCGCCTTCGAGCACACATGCTCGATCCGCCTGTCAAGAATACGCTCCCGCAGACTGTCCGCCATGGAAAAAACCTCGTCCTCCGTCTTGTACTCGTAAATAATGATAAACTCATCCCCGCCATACCGCGCACAGAAGGTATCGTGGCTCTGCATTTTCCGCAGCTCATCCGCAATCGCCACGATGCAGGCATCTCCCGCCTGATGGCCGTAGTTATCATTGTATTCCTTGAAGTAGTCGATGTCGAGAATCTCTACCGCAAATGCTCTATGGTCATCCCGCGTCCGCTCAAACGCACGCTCCAGATAATCATTCAGCCGGAACCGGTTCGCCAGCCGCGTCAGCGGATCCGTCTCGGACTTCTCCAGCAGACGCTCATTCGCTTTCTCCATCTCCCGCCGCTTCTCATTCGCATGTTCTAATGATCTGCGCACGGAGAGCATGTTGGCAATCATATAATGGTTCTCCCGATCCAGCGCCTCGGTCAGCTCATAGAACCGGCCCGCCTCCTCAAGATAAGCCGCCTCGTCCTGTTTCCTGCGATAGCAGAGGATTTTTAAGGAAACTATTTTCCGCTGTAGATTTGCAATATTGGCATTTTTCGTCAATTTTTCCAATACCGCCACGATGTCCCAGAAGACGTCTTCCTTATCGATCTCCAGCAACAGTCTGCACAGCCCGTACACGTCATCAAAGATATCCATAACCGCCATGTCCATATCCACAAGTCCGCGGATCTGCTCAATACATTCCTCACGGAGTGTGATTCTTCCCACGTGGTGATAATATTCCGCCTTAAAAATCAGCGCCGAGAGCCGCTCGATCTTCTGCATGTGCTCCCAGCAGACCTGATCCAGATAATCCATCTGTGCCTGCACGCGTTCATTCTGTTCCCGCTGCATAAAGCACCGCCCCAGACAGACCGCTACACAGCTCATCAGCCCGTAATAATTCGGGGTCTCCGGATATGCCTTGATATCGGAGGAGACTTTTTCAAAATATCTCTGCGCCTCATTCCACTGTTCGTTGCCCAGATAGAGGGTTCCGAGATTCAAGTTGATGACGTTTTCTTCGTTCGCCAGCTTATATTTTTTACAATAACCGAGTCCGGTCAGATAGTAATCCAGCGCAATCGGCGTATTTCCACGGTTCAAAAAGGCAATCGCAAGGATATTATAAGCCCTGGCAACCATGTCCCACTGCTCCGCCTGATCCAGATAGGTGATGGCTCTGGTAATGGTCTTAAGAAGCTGCTCGCCCTCATTGAGCACATAGTAGGTCTCGCCCGCATAATAGTAGGCAAACCCCAGAAGCTTTGGATCCCCCGTCTGTTTTGCATATTGTTCGATATCTGCACAGTATTTCAATGTTTTCTCGGCATCGGCGCCGCGGTTCTGCATCACTCCGTCCACCCACGCCATCACAGCTTTACTGTATTCCTTGAATTCCATGTACCGATTCCTCCCTTATCTCTTGTTTCATTATAATGAAGAAATCCAACATATTCAAGAACCGGTATCTTCCTTTTACAAACTAGCTCTGAAAAAATGCCACCGGATCGACAGGCTGTCCGTCTTTTTGCAGCGCAAAATACAGATTGCTGCCCTCCACCGAATAATATTTCGTCGGCTCTGCCACGTAGCCCAGCACATGGCCGGATTCCACATAATCACCCACCGCAAAGTTCGGCTCCTTTAACTGTCCGTAGATCGCGCGGTAGCCGTCTCCCAGGTCAACCGTCATCGTACAGCCAGTCTCCTCGTTGTTGGAGAGACCGATGACTTTTCCCTTTGCGACGGAATATACCTTATTGTTGACCTCTCCCGCGATAATCACCGCCGGATTGTATTTATACTGGTCCAGCGTCGCAAAATATATGGTAGAATCCATGCTGTAATTTAAGATCACATTTCCCTCCATCGGCCAGAGCATGCCGTCCTCCGGGTCAAAATGGAGCGCATTGGCCTCTGCGCCCGTCTCTGCGGTCTCATTCTCCGCTTCTTTTTCCACCTGCGCCACTTCCGTACTCTCTGTCGTCTCCGCTGCTTTCTGCTCCAGCTTTTCCGTCTCCGCGGTCTGCTCCGGCGGAATGACTGCGGATGCCTGTGCTGTCTGTTCCGTACTTTCCGTCGCAGCGACAAGTCCGGCTTCCTCCGGTGTGTTTTCCTGTGCCAGTTCTTCCTCCAGCTGTTCGCGCTGCTGTTGTTCATGATCGCTGTAAATTACCGTGGTCGCAACTGCTGCCGCAATCACAATCGCCCCCGCAATCACATATTGTTTACGCCCGAGGAATGCCCAAAATCTGCTTTTTCTCATTTTTTTCACCATCCATATTATTTATTTTTATTCCTATTGTTCCCCCTGCACGGATGGTTTATGCAGAGCGCCGCCTATTTTATCTGATCTGCTGTCACAAGCGTTGTTCCCGGAAAAAAATATTGTAAAATCTCCTCATAAGAGGTTCCTTCCTGCGCCATCGCGCGCGCCTCATTCTGGCTCAGGCCGTACCCGTGTCCCAGTCCCCTTGTCACGATCCGCACATTTTCCCCCAGCTGCGTGATCGTAAAACACGCGGAGTTCCAGCCCATCGCCTCACGGAGTGCTTCCCCGGTGCAGGCATATTCCCCCAGCATAACCTGCTGTACATAGCCCGCCGCATCCCGCTCTGTAACCTGGATCTCAGACACCGCGGACACGTCTGCCTCCGGAAAATGCTCCACACACTGCTTTAAAATGTCCGTTTCCTCACAATAAATAACCGAGAGCGTACCCTCCGCCGTCAGATCCGCCGAACACTCCACCGCAGGAAGATACGGCACCGCCGCTTCCGCCGACCGGCTCATATCTCTCGTACTTCCTGCACTGATCGCATGATATGCAGCATACGCATAGCCGCCGTTCCAGGAGAGCACCTGCCCACTCGTCTCCTCCACGCACGTCTCAAGCCGTTCCATGGCCTTTTCATATGTTTCCCCCAGCGCCTGCCTTAATTCTTCCTCCGAAAAAGCAGCCGGCTGTTCCTCCCCTCTCGCCGCGGCATCGTACAGTGTTGTCCGCGCAATCACGCACTGCGCCATAAGCGCCGCATCCTCCGCGTCCGCACGGATCTCCTTCGCCAGAATAAAAGGCAGCTGTTCTTCCAGTTCCTCCCCGCCCTCTCTTTCTGCCGTCTCCGTTATCGCGTTGTACGTGCCGTATATCACTTCCTCCAGTCGCATACGCTGACATATTATCGTAACAAAAAGCGGCAATAATATGCCGATCAGCGCGAAAGTAAGCATTCTATCAATATAGTATTTCCATTTTTTCCGCATAAAAAAATCTCCTTGTCCATTATTATATGAACCAAGGAGATCTTCCATTCCTGCAAAGCCGCGGCACTAGTTCAGACTCTGCATAATCCCAAATGTCAGTGAAAAAACTTTATAAAACGAATAGAAAAAGTATGCCACGGTCACTCCACTGTAAGCGATGGTATAGATGATCGGGAACGTCATTTTTCTCTTAAGCACATGTGCTCTCCAGATGTAATAGCCCGGTCTTAAGAAAATCGCAAACAACACCAGACCGGTGATCTTGTATTTCTGATTGCTGATTTTTATAATATCCAGAATCAACAGCACAAGCATCGCCACAAACAGCAGATTGGAAAACATGGAAAGCATCTGCACCGGGCTGCCAAGGCTCACGGATCCGTCGAGATAAGCGTCTATTCCTTCCCCTGCCATCGCATTCCATGTCGCGCCAAATACCACAAAATTGATAATAATCTGCGCCATAAAGATCACCAGGAGAATATTGCACAGAACATCGGATACCGGTCCGTGCTGCTCCTGCGGATACGGATTGCCCTGCCAGTTTCCGTAATTCGGCTGCTGATACGGGTTCTGACCGTTTCCGTAATTCGGCTGCTGATATGCATTCTGGCTGTTTCCGTAATTCGGCTGTTGATTCATGTTCTGTGCATTTCCGTAATCCGGCTGCTGATATGCATTCTGGCTGTTTCCGTAATTCGGCTGTTGATACGGGTTCTGACCGCTTCCGTAATTCGGCTGCTGCGGCGCGTTCTGCCGGTTCTGATACATTTTCGTATCCTCACCGTATGTTCTGGGCGCCTCGCTCCCGTTCCATCCATTCTGATTGTTCTGCTGTCCATCCATTGTCTGTTTCCCCCTATTCTCTCTATACCTGCTGCTTCATTCTGCGTCCGATAATATTCGAGAGCGCCGCAAACTGTTCCAATGTAAGCGCCTCTCCACGGATGGTCACCGGCACGCCAAGCTCCTCAATGCTTTCCTGAATCACTTCCTTGGAGAGATGAATCTCCGGCGAATTATTCAGACCGTTCGCAAGCGTCTTGCGTCTCTGGTTAAAAGATGCCCGGATCAGCCGGAACATCAGCTTTTCATCCTCCACCTGCACCGGCACGGTCTCATGACGCGTCAGCCTTATCACCGCGCTGCCGACATTCGGCCGCGGCATAAAGCAGTTCGGCGGCACGTTTGCGATAATCTCCGGCTTTGCATAATACTGCACCGCCAGCGAGAGCGCACCGTAATCCTTCGTCCCCGGTCCGACCTGCATCCTGTCTGCGACTTCCTTCTGCACCATGATCGTAATGCTGTCAATCGGCACATGGCTCTCAAACAGCCCCATGATAATCGGCGTAGTAATATAATACGGAAGATTTGCCACCACCTTGATCGGTTTCCCGGCATTCTTCTCCTCCGCGAGCTTTACAATATCCAGCTTCAAAATGTCCTCATTGATAACCGTCACATTGTCATAAGCGCTAAGCGTGTCCGCCAGAATCGGGATCAGGTTCTGATCGATCTCCACCGCCGTCACCTCTCTGGCATTTTCACACAGATACTGGGTCATCGTGCCGATGCCCGGTCCGATCTCCAGCACAAAGTCATCCTTCGTAATGCCCGCCGCCTCAATAATGCGCTCGAGCACATGGGTATCAATGAGAAAATTCTGTCCGAACTTTTTCTGAAAATTAAAATGATACTTCTGCAGAACCGTAATCGTATTCTGCGGGATTCCTAATGTTGCCATGCTGCCAGCACCTCATCATACAGTCTGTCCAGAAACTCTGCATAGAGCGCGCGAAACGTCTCGTGAAACGTCTGCGCCACCGATGCATCTCCCTTTCCGGTAAGCTTTGACTCCTCATAGAGCGCAAACGCCGTCTCATAAAGCTCCGGATTCTTATCGTAAAAAACTTCCGTCAGTCCGTCCTCAAATGTAAACTGTGCCTCCTGCGAGAGGTTTTCCTTAAAATCTTCCCGGGAGATCAGCCCCTTCTCCTCGTAATCCGAGAGGTAGATGTGACCGTCCGCAGACTTCACAAAATCGGTGAACGTCTCGCGCACATCCTCGTATGTCACCGGCTGATAATTCTCGTTCCAGTATTTGTCAAATGTTTCCCGATCCGGGAACTGCTCAAAAATATCTGTATCCATCTTTCTCCATTCCAAAGCCCGTCCGGGGGCTTCTATCTGTACGACTCCGCTGCGGCAAAAGTCACGTCTTCGCAGTGCTCGTCCAGGAAATCATAGATTTCCCGGACTGACGGGCATTCGCCCTATCATCCGTCTAAAGTCTCCGATGCCCGCTCCGGCAAATGTCACGTCTTCGCAGTGCTCGTCCAGGAAATCATAGATTTCCCGGACTAACGGGCATTCGCCCTATCATCCGCAACAGTCGCGATATATAGCCTGCAAGCAGGCATATCTCGTGACTGTCACGTCTGGCACTGCTCATTGCTTACGTACATTATACCATATACCCACTGTCCAAGTGAACCATAATCTTTCCCGAACAAATATTCGATTTTGTCTTGCTTTTGTCGAACATATGTGCTATGCTTTAATCGAACATTTGTTTTGCCAGGAGGTGTCTTCACATGAACATTCAGCAGAATCTCTCCCTCATGGAGAAGCTTGCCATCCTCACCGATGCAGCGAAGTACGACGTGGCATGTACCTCAAGCGGCGTCGACCGCAGAGGAGACAGCCGGCACATGGGGAATTGTCTGGCTCCCGGCGTGTGCCATGCATTTGCCGCGGACGGAAGATGCATCTCCCTGCTCAAGATCCTGTTCACCAACGAGTGTATTTTTAACTGTGCCTACTGCCAGAATAACTGCAACTCCGACGTTCCCCGCGCCTCCTTTACCCCGGATGAGATCTGCACGCTCACCATGGAATTCTACCGGCGCAATTATATCGAGGGACTGTTCTTAAGTTCCGGCATCCTCATCAGTCCGAATTACACCATGGATCTCATTTACCAGACGCTCTACCGGCTCCGCACCGTCCATCACTTCAACGGTTACATCCACGTAAAAGCGATTCCCGGCGCTGACCCGGCACTGATTGAGAAGGCTGGGTTTCTTGCAGACCGCATGAGCATCAATCTTGAGCTTCCCACGGCAAACGGGCTGAAGCAGCTTGCTCCCTGCAAATCAAGACACACGATTCTCTCCCCCATGCGCCAGATTCAGAATGGCATCACGGAGAACCAGAATGAGCTGATGGTCTACCGCAAAGCGCCGAAGTTCGTGCCCGCCGGGCAGAGCACACAGATGATTATCGGTGCCACCCCGGAGAACGACTATCAGATTATGCATGTGTCCGAGGCACTCTATGAGAAGTTTCATCTGAAGCGCGTTTTCTACTCTGCGTTCATCAATGTCAACGGCGATTCGTCCCTGCCGGTGCTCCCCGGCGGGCCTCCGCTGCTGCGCGAACACCGCCTGTACCAGGCAGACTGGCTGCTGCGCTATTACCGCTTTCATGTGGATGAACTTCTGTCGGAAGACCGCCCGAATTTTAATATTTATCTGGATCCCAAGTGTGACTGGGCATTGCGTCATCTCGACACATTTCCAGTCGAGATCAACCGCGCCAGTTATCAGACACTTCTGCGCGTCCCCGGAATCGGATACAAGTCCGCCCAGCGGATCGTCGCCGCCAGACGGGATACCGCGCTTACCTTTGACGATCTGAAAAAGATCGGCGTTGTGCTAAAGCGTGCCCTGTATTTCATCACCTGTTCCGGCCGGATGATGTACCGCACGAAGCTTGATGAGGACTATATCTGCTCTCATCTCATGGCAGACCACACGCAGGTTCCGAAGGAGCTCCGCAACAGCGGTTATCAGCAGTTGTCGCTGTTTGACACAGGGCTTGCCCTGTGAGCTCACCGCCCTGATTACACATAGAAAAGAGGTATTTTACATGTATGTATTTATCTGTGAGAACAGCCTTGAAGGTATCTTTACCGGTGTCTATGACGCCTGCGCAAGCCGGCTTGGTCACCGCAATATCCGGCTTGCCACCGGAGAACCGGAGAATTACGAGCTTTTTTCCGAATATATTCACGTGACTCCCTCCGCGGATAAGACCGGCAAGGTGATCCGCACCATCACGTCCCGTTTCGGCATGCAGTTCTATGAGTCGATCTATCAAGCTGCAATGTCCGGCGAGCCATCCTCCGGCAGGAAGATGGACAAGGCAGACGCCATCTATGAGACCATCCTCCTCGCACTCGCAAGCGGAGACGGACAAAAAGTGCTTCTTTCCTTAGGCGAACCGTGTGTCTACCGGATTTTTGAGCTCTGCCGGGCGACCAACCACGAAGCCTGCCATCATCTCGAATTTCTGCGCTTCTCCGAGCTTGAGAACGGTGTTCTCTTTGCCACGATCCATCCGAAGGACAACGTCCTTCCCTATCTGGCAGAGCATTTTACCGACCGTCTTCCCTCCGAGAACTTTATGATCTATGACGCCACACATCAGTCTGTCGCGGTGCACAAAGCGCTCTCCAGCTACGTTCTCACAGATGCCGCAGATCTGGATCTGGAGAAAGTCAGCCGGTACTCCTCCGACGAGGAAGCCTTCCGGCAGCTCTGGCTGACCTTTTTTGATCATGTTGCCATAGAATCCCGCAAAAATCCGGGTTTGCAGATGCAGTTAATCCCGAAGCGCTACTGGGCAGACACCCCGGAATATTCCCGCTTCTGCTGATTCGGGCAGACACCTATCGGACGCCAAATACACGGCAGGCATTTTCCCAGGTCGTCTGTTCCACCTCCTGCACAGAGACGCCTTTGATCTCCGCAATCCTGGCAGCCACATAAGAGAGGTTGGAGGAATCGTTGCGGGTTCCCCGGTGCGGCTCGGGCGCCATATACGGGCAGTCCGTCTCCAGCAGAATGTGTTCCAGAGAGATCTGCTCCACCGTCTGCCTGAGTTTCTTTGCATTTTTAAAGGTAACCACACCGCCCACACCAATGCAGTATCCCATCTTCACGTACTCTTTTGCCTGCTCCGGCGAGTACGAGTAACAGTGAATGACGCCGGGATGTTCCCGGAATCTTCCGGTCTCTTTTAAGATCCGCATGGTATCCTCCGCCGCGTCACGCGAGTGGATAATTACCGGCAGATCTGTTTCCCCTGCGAGTGTCAGCTGGCGCACGAACCATTCCCGCTGCGCTGCCTGTACTTCCGGCTCCTTGTCCCAGTAATAATCCAGACCAATCTCTCCCACCGCTACCGTCTTCGGATGTGCCGTCTGCGCTTTGAGCCAGGAATATGTCTCCTCGTTCAGCCCGTCAATATCGCTCGGATGCACACCCACGGCGGCATAGATGTAATCATACGCCTCCGCCAACGCGAGCGTCGTCCTCGTCGTCTCAATGGACGCACCGACGTTAATCACCCTCCCGATTCCCTTTTCCGGGAGCCCAGCTAATAATTGCTCTCTATCCTCATTAAATACTTCATCATCATAATGTGCATGTGTCTCAAATATCATTGTTTTCCTCATCTTCCCTGTTGCTGCATTGCCGTCTCTTTCATGTCGCTGTCTGTCGGCACAGCTTCTGTGCGATTGCTGTACCGCCGGCTCAGCCGCAGTTCTTATAATAAAAGACTGCCAGCTGTGTGCGGTCTCGTAACTTTAATTTATCCAGTATGGTGCTGATATAATTGCGCACCGTACCCTCGCTCAAATACAATTTTTCTGCAATCTCCCGGTTGCTTAAGCCTTCTGCCACCAGTTCAATAATGCCCTGCTCCTTCTCGCTGATGTCGTAATCATGATAGGAAAAGCTGCCTTTTCCTGCCAGAAGCACCGGAATTTTTCCCATAATCTGTCCGCCAAATACACTCTGCCCGCCGTAGACAGCCTTGAGTGCCGGAACGATCGACTCAAAGTCCTGTTTCAGCAGATACCCCTTCGCTCCCATATTCAGTGCCTTTACAATGTATTCGTCATCGGAAAAGGTTGTCAAAAACAAAATTTTTGCCGCTTGATCTTCTTTTAAGATGCATTCAGCTGCATCCAATCCGGACATTCCCTGCATGCGGATATCCATCAGCAGAATATCAGGATGCTGCTCCCGGTACAGCCGGATGGCGTCATCTCCCGCCTCTCCAAGACCCACGACCGTAATCTCCCCGTCAGCTTCCAGAATCGTTTTTAGGGATACTGCCACCAGTTTATCATCATCAACCACCAGAACTCTCATTTTTCTCTCTCCCAGCCTTCATTACCGTATCTACATTTTATCCCTCTTGGGAATCGAAATAAAGATCACAAATCCCTTTTCCGTATGAATCCGGAAGGTTCCGCCCAGTGCCTGCACGCGCTCCTTCATATTGGAAAGACCAATCCCTTCCTTTCCGTCCATACGGACGACCTCTTCCTCCCACAATGGTCCGCTCTGTCCCTTTCGTCCCACCGTTCCGTTGTCCTCAACGGTCATCTGATAGAACGCCGGGTGCTCCCGCAAAATCACGGAGATCTTATCCGCATCGGAGTGTTTTGCAATATTCGACATGGCTTCTTTTACCGCTGTGATAAAGCAGTACTTTACATTGCGTGGAATCTCCGGAGACATATCGTAATCAACCGTGAGCTGATAGTGCTCCTTCATCTCACGGGTCGCCTCCGCAATGGACTGCCGCAGATCAATGGACTCATCGTGCAGATCGTGCACGCTCTCACGGATACTGTTCATCGCCTGATTTAACGTCTCCCCCACCCCGGCGAGCTGTCCGTGCAGCGGCTCCTCCTTATGAATCGTAATCAGTGCCCCCATCTGCAGAATACTTCTTGAAAGCATATGCCCCACATTATCATGAATCTCTCTTGCAATGCGGTTGCGCTCCCGCAGTGTCGCAAGGTAGATCTCATAATCCTGTTTTTCCATCAGGTTCTTGTTTTTTTCCTGCAGCACCAGATTCAATTCCGTGCTGGTATCCCGAAGACGGATCATCTCCTGTTCCAGATACAGAATTCTGCCCGTTCTGCACGCCAGCAATATCGCAGCCACGATCAGCATACCGTCCGCCGCCCACAAAAAGGGCTGCCGGATAATCTGTTCCCGATAGAAAAAAGCGAGCCCCGGAACACTCAAGAACCAGAGCCGCATCTCCTTTTTTTCCGCACAGTCATACAGAAGAACCGGCACGAAAAAACAGAGTTCCGGCAGGATAAAGCAGACCGCAAACATCCCCGCAAGGCACACACAATGCCATCGTCTGTTGTCCACACAGCTGCCATATGCCGCCGCAGTCATCGCCAATAGCAACGCTATGACCGGCGCTGCAAGCCTTCCCGACTGTCCCGCCATAAGCAGACCGCCGGCAAGCAACAGTCCTTTATCCACAATCCGCTTCATTCTACCCTCTCCCTGTCCACATATGCCGCCATATTTCCGGGATATCTTCCACTTTCCCGCACACGTTATGATAACCATATCATCATTACAGGGCTGCCGCCACATCTTTTTTGAAAAATAAGAGATTTATGACATTTGTCACATCAAACATCTGACGCTGCTCACTGGTACCGCCGGGCGCCACCCGCTATACTGTAATTACCATCAAATGAGGAGGATTTGTTATGTCAGTACCTGTTGTAGAAATAGAAAATCTGGTAAAACGCTATCAGGAGCTTGTCGCCCTCGATCACTTCAATCTCACAATTGAGGAAGGTGAGATCTTCGGTCTGCTTGGACCAAACGGCTCCGGAAAGACGACAACCATCAACTGCATCCTTGCACTGCTTGCCTTTGACAAGGGAACCGTCCGGGTCTTCGGCCGGGAAATGCGGCCGGACAGCTACGATCTGAAACGTCAGATCGGCGTTGTCATGCAAAATGTCGCTGTCTTTCAGGAATTGACCGTCTATGAAAACATTGATTATTTCTGTGGTCTGTATATCCGCGACAAAGCGCTCCGGCGCCAGTATGTGGAAGATGCCATCGATTTTGTCGGTCTCAACGATTTCCGCAAATTTTATCCGAAAAAGCTTTCCGGTGGTCTGCTGCGCCGTCTGAATATCGCGTGCGGAATTGCCCACAAGCCAAAGCTCATCATTCTCGACGAGCCGACTGTGGCGGTTGACCCACAGAGCCGCAATAAAATTCTGGAGGGAATCCAGGAGTTAAACCGCAATGGCGCCACGATCATTTACACTTCCCACTATATGGAGGAGGTGGAGCAGATCTGTACCCGGATCGCCATTATGGACAAAGGCAAAAATCTTGCCATTGGAACCACGGAAGAGTTAAAACGAATGATCAAAAAGAGCGAGATCATCTCGATTGATATTCTGGATCTTCTTCCTGCGCAGATTGCAGCGATCCGTGACATAAAGCACGTCTATGAGGTGACCTTTGAACATCACTGCTTAAAAGTGCTGTGCAGCGGCGGTTCCCACAATCTGCCGCACATTCTGAACTATCTGCAGGAACAGAATGTGTCTTTCGGAAGAGTCTATTCCGAACTTCCGACCTTAAATGACGTCTTTCTGGAAATTACCGGAAAAGAACTTCGTGATTAGGAGGTACCACCATGTTTTTTCATACGATGAAATATACACTGCTTAATCTGCTGCGGGATAAAGGTCAGGTATTCTGGTGTGTCGCTTTTCCACTTCTGCTTGGAACGATGTTCCATTTTGCATTCGGCGGACTGGGGAGTGGCGAAAGTTTTTCCGCCATCCCGGTTGCAGTTGTGATGGAAGAGGAATCCTCCGAGCTGCGCTCCATGTTTGATTCCCTGTCCAAACCCGGCGAAGATCAGTTCCTTGAAGTTACCTATGCTTCCGCTGCGGATGCCAAGGAACTGCTGAAAGCAAAAGAAGTCTACGGCATCATTACCGCTGATCTGCCAACCGTTTCCGATTATAGAAATGCCGCATCCGCCAAGGATGTTTCCACGTATCCTCTATCGCTGACACTCTCCGCAGAGATGACTTCCGATCCTCTGTACCAGAGTATTTTAAGTGTGCTTGTGGATCGTTTCAACATAGAATACAGTGCCATCGCCCAGGCCGCAATGAAAGATCCCACGAAGCTTCCGGCACTGCTTGATGCGGTTTCTACGGAAGTCAGCTATATCCGGCACGAATCCCTTGGTGCCGGCTCCGTGGATGAATCCCTTACTTACTTTTTCAATCTGATTGCCATGACCTGCCTCTATGCTGCCATGATCGGCAACACGCTCGCCATCTCCAATCAGGCAAATCTGTCAGATCTGGGTGCCAGACGCAATGTCTCGCCGGTTCCCCGGCTGCTTGCCACCCTCGGTGATCTGACCGGAGCTCTGATTTTTGAGTTTTCCTCCTTGCTGATCACCATTGCCTATCTGACACTGGTTCTTAAGGTTGATTTCGGAAACCATCTCGGCGGTGTGGCGCTGACCTGCCTCTGCGGTTGTCTTGCCGGGCTGAGTCTGGGATTTCTGGTCGGTTGTATCGGGCAGTTTTCCAAAGAGACCAAGTTTGGTTTCCTGATGGCTGCAATTATGATCTGCTGCTTTTTAAGCGGTCTGATGATCGGAAACATGCGTGCACTTGTGGAAGATTTCTGCCCGCTGCTCAACCGCATCAATCCTGCAGCTCTCATCTCCGATGCGCTGTATTCACTCGTCGTGTACCCGTCCTACACACGGTTTTTTACAAATATCGCAGGACTCCTGTTACTCTCGGCACTTTTCTGTCTCGGCGGTCTTGCACTGGTAAGGAGGAAAAAATATGCCAGTCTTTAAAGCATTTTTCGCAATCGCAAAAAAACGGCGAAATGCCGCATTGATCTATTTGGGCGTCTACGCGGTGATCACGCTGCTGCTGTCGGCACTCTCGCAGGATTCCATCAACGAGAACTTCAAAGCCAGCCAGCGCTCTATCGCCATCACAGATGAAGACAACACGGATGCAAGCCGCGCTCTGCGCGATTACCTCGCATCCATCCACCAGGTAACAACACCGGAGCCTGGAGAGGACACCGCACTGTTAGATGCAATCTACTACCGCACGCTCAACTATGCCATGGTCATCCCGGAAGGATTTGAAGACCGGGTGCTCGCCGGCGAGACCAAAGACCTTGTCTCCTCCCTGACAATTCCGGGAAGCAGCAGCAGCCAGTACGTGGACAACCAGATTACGCAGTATGTGCAGGCACTGCAGCTCTACCTGGCGGGCGGTGACACCATTGCCGAGGCCATCGACCATACGGATCATACCATTTCCGACCTTCCCAAAGTCTCCGTCACATCTTTTCAGATGTCCGACGCCGACACCAACAGCATGGTTTTTTATTTCTTCCAGTATCTTCCGTATATCTTTCTGGCAATCCTGTTCGCCGGCATGGCTCCGATTCTGGTTACCTTAAACAGCCGCGACATGAAAGCCCGGACGGCGTGCTCCGCTCTTCCCGGAAGAACACGTACTCTTGCCATGGCATCCGGCTGTCTCCTGTACAGTCTCGGCATCTGGCTGCTCTTTCTGCTGCTTGGTCTCGTATTCTACCGGAAAGCCATGCTGCAGCCGTATGTCGGCTATGCAATCTTAAACAGCCTCGCTTTCCTGTTTTTTACGGCTGCACTCTCCCTGCTCATCTCGACGTTCTCGCCGGATGACAATGTATTAAATATGCTGGCAAATATCGTCGGTCTGTCCATGTCCTTTCTCTGCGGTGTCTTTGTCCCGCAGTCCATGCTCTCCGGTTCCGTACTTGCCGTAGGACGTTTCCTTCCCGCCTACTGGTACATCCGCGCCAACAATATGCTGGCGGGATTCGGAAAGGAAGTCTTCGACCTGGGCTTTTACTGGAAATGCATCGGCATCCAGTTCCTCTTTGCCGCCGCCATGTTTGCCCTGACTGCTGTCGCTGCAAAACAGCGCAGGAGCACTGCCACATAGGCAGGCAACGCTGTCCTTTGAAGTGCTAAGTCATATTATCCAAAACACATTCTATAGATTTCAGGTAGAACTGCATAGGAAAGATTTATTGAAAAAAATGTGTGCCGTTCTTCCAGCCGGATGACTGCATCTGATTTCGTGTCTCTTCCACGTTTGGACTCTCCCGGAGGGTGTCCGACAAGCCACAGACAATGAGCGGACTTTCTAGTGTCCCTAATGGCACCGCTTCACAGACAATATTAAACCGCGCGAACCGAAACTCGTTGGCATCTGCTATTGAAAATAGGGCAGATGCCAATTCAGACATCGGCTTCGCGCGGTTATGTTCTGCTCATTGGTGCCAATAAGGGACACACAAAAGTCCTAAAATTGTCTTCTGGCTTGCGGACACACTCCGCGGAGTGCTCCAAACTTGGAAAGACACGAATCATCGCAGATGTAGCCACCGGCTGGTTAGAAATGCCACATTTTTTGAACAAAATATTTCCTGTGCATTCTACCTGAAATCGAAAAGTGTGATTTTCTTATAACATGACTTAGCCTTCAAAGGACACCGCCTGCTTCATGGGGCAGTGTTCCTCGCCGTTTTGTTACACTGACACATCCACAGATGCGCCGGCAGCGGCTGGCGCTGTGTCCGATGCAGTTCCCGCTCCTGTACCTGCCGGCACGGCTCCCGCGGTCGTAGCTGCAAGCGTTCCTCCGTCGGTAAGTGACATCTCCGCTTCCACTTCCGCCTCTGCCTCCGCTTCGATCTGATTCTGTGCCATCATCTCAAGTTCCGCCATCGACATTGCGGCAGCGCTGATATCCAGCGTAAATCCGCTGTCCTCACAATAAGAACTGCCACCGCCAAAGCCCTTGCCTGCCTCGAGCTGTGACTTGATATATTTGAAATCCGCTTCCGCAATCTTACCCCGCTCCTGCGAGCGATGTCTCTGCTGCTTCTGCGCTATCTCGTTCTTCTTTTTCTTCTGCCGAAGCACTTCCTGTGTATTCTCAATCGCTACCTTCTGCTTGAGTTGACGCTCTTTCTGTGCCACACGGCGCTTCACTTCATGTTCCTTCTGCTGGCTCTTACCACTGTTTTCCTTCTGCGCAGACTGCTGCTCGCGCTCTTCCTCGCGCAGATTGCGCACTTTCAACTGCGCACAGCGCACCATCCGTCTCGCATGCGCAAGCGCATTCGCCACTTCCTTGGAATCATACTGTCCGGATGCCGCCGCACGCTGAAGTATAGACACCTTGCTCTTTGCACGGGTCAACGCCGCGGATGCACTCTGCGGCTTCTTCGCCCGGAGCAGCTGTCCGGAAATATCTCTGTGATTATAATTGAGCTGTTTTTTCGAGGTTCCCCCTGAACTACTGACCCCCGCCATCTGCTCAAATGTATTTGTGCTTTTTCGGATGGAAAGTGTGCCTGTCATCGATGCCTGACTGTTCACACTTCCCGGTGCATTAATGCTGATTCCCATATCCACATTCCTCCCTGAATGTATCCCTGACTGAATCCGTTCATATGGTATACATCGGCTGAAATTGGATTTTTCGTTAGGTTTCCTGCATGAAACAGCGGATTTCTGTTATAAACGATCACAGAAGCCTTCCAAGCAGCCAGCACATCCGGGTCACATCCAGAATGTTTGCCAGCACCAGAAGCCCGAGTACGGTAAACATCAGTTTTTCCGGCACCGGCATTTTCCGCACAGCATCCGAACTGCCTGTCTTCCAGACAGCCTTCATGCCGCCCATGTTCCACACGGCATCCGCGCACACATAGATCAGCACAAAATACAGATAGAGGTACGGCCGGTTTGCCGATGCGTAAATTGTCGGTGAAAATCCCATGACCACCCCCATGGCAAAACCGCCTGCCAGTAAAAACGCCGTCCACAGGTAATGCTTCCACACGCCGTCCGCCAGCTGCCACAGGGCGTATAGAATCCCCCAAACAGACAGTACCAGAAATACCAGCGGCATATAGGTTACCAGAGCATGCCAGTCCCAGTGTGTCGTCTGTTCCGGTCGCACGAACACCTTTTTCAAGGATGGGTGGCTGACACGCACCACCGCCTGTCCAAACAGCAGCAGCGCCGGAATCCCCGCCAAAAGCGTCTTACGGTAATCGCCTGTCTTACGATACACAAGCAGCATAAGCACTGCTGCCACAACGCAATAGACCGGATCAAGCTCCGCGATAAAGATCCGTTCCACATTGGCAAGTCCCATGTAGAGCTTCTCTGCGAATGTAAAATCAGCAAACTCCGGCATTCTCCCCGCCATCTCCTGCGCGCTCCGGATTGCATTTCCCGGACAACTGAAAATATATATGAGGGAAATAATATCTATGCCGCACAATGCATAGAGAAGCGGCTGTTTCATACGCTTTTCCGAGATATAATGCAGCACTTCCATGCCAAGCAGCAGAAGCAGCAGCACCGCAGCCTGTTCCTGGCTGCCCGCATAAGCACACGCCAGAAACGCAGCTGCCGCCTCCCACACCGGCACTTTTCTGCCGCAGCGAAGCTGCTTTAACACCATGCCGATCACCAGAACGCCCCAGAGCGGCCAGAGATAATTGGTCGTCGTCGCAATCCATCCGGCGGATGCCATATCCGCAAACGGATAGAGCAGCACCAGTCCGGTTACAAACCAGCGTCCACGCCCGGTCACACCCAGCAGTCCGCAGAGCAGCACCGGGAGGGACGTAAAGATGACAATATCAAGGATTTTCCAGAGCAGCGGACAGTGCACCAGTGGAATTAACACCGCCTCGATCACCATGCGCGATGACCATGTCTCATAGCGATGTGCCAGGATCTCGCCGAGTGAACTGTTACCGTCCAGAAGGGTTTTAAAATAGACCATATCATCGCCGACATTCGTGGACAATACCACATGCCAAAGGACGGCGGCAAGCGCCGCCGCCACAAATGCACCATTTTCATAAAACCATGTCCGTTTCGCTCCGGTGTCTCCTTTTAACATATTTCAGCACCTGCCGGCATCGGTTTCTCCGGCGTCATCAGCGCCAGATTGCCTTCCGCATCCTCAGCGCATAAAAGCATCCCCTCTGAGAGAACTCCCGCAAGCTTCGCAGGCTTTAAGTTTACCAGTACCATCACTTTTTTACCGACCATCTCTTCCGGCGTGTAATACTTGCGGATACCGGAAACGATCTGCTTCACCTCGCTGCCGACTCTTACCTGGGAGCACAGAAGCTTCTTCGACTTCTCCACAGCCTCACAGGAAATAATCTCTCCCACCTGGAACTGAAGCTTCATAAAATCATCATATGTGATTTCTTCCTTCGCCTCGATGTCGATGACGTCTTCTGCTTTTTCCTCTGCAGGAGTCTCCTCGCCAAGCGCTCTCTGCTCCGCCTCAAACTCCTTCTTCTGTGCCTCGCGGATCGCTTCTACCTTCGGCATCACATCCTTTGCATCCAGACGTGCGAATAAGATCTCCGGCGTCCCGGTCACTTTCGTGCCGTTCTCATACAGGCCAAACTGATTCAGTTCCTCAAAACCGCGGAGTTGTGTATGAAGCTGTGCCACAATCTTCTCTGCGGTCTCCGGCAGAAAGCTGTACAGCAGGGATGCGCCTACCGTAATTGACTCTGCCAGATTATAAAGCACCTCTGCCAGACGGTCGGATTTTGCCTCGTCCTTCGCAAGTACCCACGGTGCCGTCTCATCGATATATTTATTGCAGCGGCGGAACACGCCGAATACCTCAGAAATGGCATCTGCCACACGCAGATCCTTCATCTTCTGTGCCACTTTGTCTCTGGCTCCGATCACAACTGCCTTTAAGTCTTCGTCCACGTCCTCTGTCACGCCCGTGCTTCTTACCACACCGCCAAAATATTTGTTGCTCATGGAAACCGTACGGTTGACGAGATTTCCAAGGATGTTGGCAAGATCGGAATTAAAGCGCTCCACCACCAGTTCCCAGGTAATCACACCATCGTTCTCAAACGGCATCTCATGCAGTACAAAGTAACGGGTTGCATCCACGCCGAACAGATCCACCATATCGTCCGCATAGATCACATTTCCCTTGGATTTGCTCATCTTGTCTCCGCCCTGTAAGAGCCACGGATGTCCGAATACCTGCTTCGGCAGCGGGAGATCCAGCGCCATCAGGAAAATCGGCCAGTAGATCGTATGGAAACGGATGATGTCCTTGCCGATCAGATGCAGATCCGCCGGCCAGTTCTTTTTAAATAAATCGGAAGAATTGCCGTCCACATCATAACCGATCTTCGTGATATAGTTGGTCAGTGCATCCAGCCATACATAAACCACATGCTTCGGGTCAAAGTCTACCGGAATTCCCCAGGAAAATGATGTTCTAGAAACACACAGATCCTGTAATCCCGGAAGCAGGAAGTTGTTCATCATCTCATTTTTTCTGGATACCGGCTGAATGAACTCCGGGTGTGTGTTGATATGCTCAATCAGACGATCCGCATATTTGCTCATCTTGAAGAAGTATGCCTCCTCCTTCGCCGGCTTTACCTCTCTCCCGCAGTCCGGACACTTGCCGTCCACCAGCTGGGACTCTGTCCAGAAGGACTCACACGGCGTACAGTAAAGTCCCTCGTAAGATCCCTTGTAGATGTCTCCCTGATCGTACAGCTTTTTAAAAATCTTCTGCACCTGTTTCTCATGGTCTGCATCGGTCGTGCGGACAAAGTTATCGTAGGACGTGTTCATCAGATCCCAGATGCGCTTTACCTCACCTGCCACGTTATCTACATATTCTTTTGGCGTAATGCCTGCTTTTTCTGCCTTCTCCTGGATCTTCTGACCATGCTCATCTGTTCCGGTCTGGAAATAAACATCGTAGCCCTCCAGTCTCTTATAACGCGCGATCGCATCTGCGAGCACGATCTCATACGTATTTCCGATATGCGGCTTGCCGGATGTGTAGGCAATCGCGGTCGTCATGTAAAATTTTCCCTTGTCACTCATTTTGTCTGCTCCTTCCTAATAAAACAAAAAATCCCGTCTTCGGGGCTGTATCAGCCACCAGAAGACGGGATAACTCCCGTGGTACCACTTCTATTCACACAGAATCTGCACTCTGTGCCTCTGCGGATATCGCAACGAATATCCCCCGCTGTAACAGGCGGTCCCGTCAGAACTTATCGCTGTCCTTAGTAACGTCCAGTGTTCAGTCCTGCCACTCCAAAGCCATCTTCCATCTGCCCTTCCTCATTTCCTCGCAGCAAGCTGCAACCGCGCAGCTGGAAATCTCTCTGTAAAGTATCTGCAGATGTACTCTCTTTTTCCTCGTGTTTGTGTGTATCGACTTTTTTAAGATTAGCACCAAACCTGCGGAAAGTCAAGCATTCGTAAGCACAGACGCCCCAGAGAAAAAGTATTTTACTTTTCCACATACTCTTCCCGCAGCGGGTCTTCTGCATCGATCACCACGTCTTCCAGGGTAATTTCCCGCAGCGGACTTTCCGGGAGGCCGCAGAGTGAAACACCGATGGCAGCATGGTTTCCCCGGATATGGGCAAAACGGATCTCCGAAAATTCCGGAGCCTTCTGCGACACCGGCACCGCCGTGCTGGAACCGTAATTCATGCTTACCTCGATCGCTTCCTTTTCTATCTCATCCATCTGCATCCGTTCCACATTGACCCGCTTTACATAGCCACCGCGCCCACGCATGGATTTGATGCGGATGCCGCGCTCGGTCCCTCTGGCCACGCAGTCGTGGATCCAGATATCACAAATGCCGCCGGACATTCCGCTTCCGATTGCCACTGCCGCGTGTCCTCCTATAAAGCGGCAATTTTTCACCTCAATCTGTTCGCAGGGACGTCCCACTCGCCATCCGTCCTCGTTCATCCCAGAATTGATGGCAATGCAGTCATCGCCGGTGTCAAAGGTACAGTCCTCAATGAGTACCTTCCTGCACGAGTCAGGATTGCAGCCATCGGTATTCGGTCCCTTGGTGTTCACTGTCACCCCACGCACCACAACATCCTCACAGTACACCGGATGAATCGTCCACTGCGGTCCGTCCTCGATCGTAAAATCTTCCAGCGTTACATGCTTACAATTTATGAACTGGATGAACGAGGGGCGGAGCGCATCCTCCCTGGTCGCAAATACGCGCTCTTCTACCGCAATCCCCTGACTTTCCGCACGGATCAGACGATCCGCCGCATTCTGCTGGAGTTTTTTCCAGTGCCACCACGCACTTCCTGCACCGTCTAACACACCGGTGCCGCAGATTGTAACGTTCTCACAGTCTGCCGCGTAGATAAGCGGCGAATAATTGTAACATTCCACGCCTTCCCAGCGTGTAAATACCGGCGGAAGGTAATCCTCCATGCAGGAACTGAAATGAATCACGCATCCCTCTTCCAGATACAGTTTCACATTGCTTTTCAGATGAATTGCACCGCTTTTCCACTCGCCGCGCGGCACGATTACTGTACCTCCCGACGCAGGAAGGCGATCCACCGCCTCCTGAATGACATTCTGATTTCCTTCTGTATACACACATCTGATTTCCATGTGACTCTCTCCTTTTTCTTATCCTGCCTGCTTCCCATGCCATCTCCGGGTTCTTCCGCCATATGGCTTCTTCCCGCTATATGGCTTCCACATGACTTCTTCCCGCGGTTTTCTACATTCCCGGCAGAAGCATGGCGCATACCGGCAGGATCACAATGCTGAGCAGGGTCGTAATGACCACGCTGCCCGCCGCAAATTCTTCATCATACGAATACTGCACCGCAAAGACGGAGGTGATCGCCGCGCTCGGGCATGCTTCCAGCAGCAGCACCACGCCTGCAGCCATCCCGGAAAAGCCGCATGCAAAAAACAGCGCGAAGCACACGGCAGGGATCAGCAGCATGCGGATTCCCATCACAGATAAAATGCGCCGGTCGCAAAGCATCTGCGCCAGATTGCTTCCGGCGATCATCATTCCGGTAATAATCATGGAGAGCGGCGTATTCATATTTCCGATCAGCGCGAGCGGCTGTTCGATCACCTCCGGCACAGGAATCTGGCACAGGTAGATCACCAGTCCGATCACCACGGCAATCAGCACCGGATTTGTGCAGACTGTGCGGACGACCTCTTTCGGCTCCACGGTTCCTGTAATCATGCCAAATCCCACCGTCCACAGCAGAATGTTGAACACCGTCACGTACACACTCGCATAGATCAGTCCCTCCGCGCTAAACAGCGCCTCGATCAGCGGGAACCCCATATATGCCGCATTGGAAAATATACAGGCAAACCGCAGGATCGGACGTTCCTTTCCTTTCATCCGGCAGGTACATAACATCGTAATCGCAAGTCCGGCCAGAATCGCAAGCACACTGAACGCAAACGTCTGCGGCAGTCTGGCAAGCACGGAGCGGTCTGCCTTTGAGATATAGGAATGAATGACCATCGCCGGCACCGCCAGGTAGAGCAGCAGATTGGAAAACGCCTTTTTTGCCTCCGGCTTTATGACACCACTCTTTACACCCGCAAACCCGGCCAGGATCAGACAGTACAGTATCACAACCTGTTTTGCCGTAATGATTGCCAGTTCCATAACCCTCTGCCTCCTTTCCTACGCAAAATATTCCGGAAACGCCTGCCGGATCGTGTCGATGTTCTCGGTGTAGCGGAGCATATGCCGTCTTGCGGTCTCCGCCGCCCGCTCCCGGTCCCTCGCCGCAATCGCATCCACCAGCTCCTCGTGGTCGGATACAATGCCGTTGACCGGACGGCAGCGGAAGCTTAACACCGTCGTGCGGTCAAAATGCGGCGACAGGCTCTCCAGAAGCGTATACCAGTAATTCCGGTCGCACATCTCATAGAAATGCCGGTGAAATTCCTTGTCATATTGCAGTATCTTGTCCGTCTGCTTCCGCTCCATGTACATTTTCCAGATGGCAATATTCTCGCGCAGCACATCCAGATCTTCCTCCGTCAGAAGGTCACATGCCATGACTGCCAGCTCGGTCTCCACAATGCTGCGCAGATGCCGCACCTCCTCGACCAGTTTCAAATCAATGTGCGACACATAGGTGCCTTTCTTCGGTCTTATATGCACGAGCTGCCGCTCCGCAAGCGCAAGTACCGCCTCCCGGTACGGCGTGCGGCTCACCCCGAGCTGCCCGCTCAGATCATTTTCCAGCAGCTTCTCCCCCGGTTCCAAATGTACGTTTACGATATTGTCTATGAGCACCCGCGTCACGTAATCCCGCGCGGACTCGCCCTTCTTCCGCTCCATGATGGTAAGCATCGGTCTCCTCCTGTACTTTCTGCCTGTATTTCTGCGCTTCTTTGGCATGATGAGCAATATTTTTCCGGCACAACAAAAGCGCGGCAGTGATATATATAACAGAATATGTTATATATATCACTGCCGCATTCTTTTGTCAAATAAAAACATGGGAAAACATTTCACTTTTCAAGCTGCTCCAACGCAATTCCGATCAGCCTGCCGACGCTCCATAAAATACCTAAAGGGTATGCTGCTTGCATAATTGTTTATTATCATACATATAAGAATCGGCCTTATCCAATAATATCTGCATTGTACATTCCTTATAGTCTTCGGATAACGCCCATCCGCATGCATAATCGATTGACATAGGATTTTCATTGCCATTTAATCTATCTTTTTTCCTGCGTAAGTATTTTAAAATATCCTCAACTTCCGCTTTACTGGTATGATATATAACTGCCATGAATTCATCCCCGCCATACCTTCCAACAAAATCTTCTTCCGGAATCACACTGCGTAAAAGCCGGGCAAAATTCATTATTAGCTGGTCTCCTGACGAATGTCCCATTGTGTCATTTACCGTCTTCAAATTATTTAGATCAAACATTATGCATGCTGTCGGTTCATCAATGATCTCTTTATTATTAAGTATTTTCTCACATGCACTTTTATTGGGTAATCCTGTATGGCTGTCTGTATATGCCCTCTGTTCTAACAGCTTGTTTTGCACTGCCATCTTCATTGCCATCAGCGTCTGCATAATAACCAATATTACCAGGCACAACATATCAAGTGCTGACAAAATCTCTATGGTACGAATCTTTCTTGCAATCTTTTCTGAATAATTTTCCGCTGCAGATACTGTTTCATCTGCCATCTTAAAATAAGTTTCACTCATATTTACAATATCTGTATTTTCATATCCTCTGCTTCTCACCGCTTCAATTTCTACTTTTAATTTTTCCCAGTAGTCACTCTGAACCTGTAATTTATCCTGATATTCTTTATCATGAAGCTTTACCAGATCATAATGTCCATCCTGGTATTTTAATCCGCTCAGAATATCATCCAGATACTGAACTAATTCTTCATTCTGGTTTCCTGTAATTTCTAACTTTACTTCACGCTGTGTGGCTCCACGTACCAGACCTGCATAATTTATTACCCGTGCAGTCCCCTGTAACCTGTTGATCTGTACCATCATAAAGACAATAAGAACTACCAATACCAATATAAGACCGCTTTGTGTAATGCCAATTATATTTTTCTTTTCCTTATTCAACTCCATCTCTCCGTTTACCCCTATACCTTCAATAACCTTCATTTCACCTTTAACTGGATTTATTTTTAATAATGATTATATCCTCTCTCTGACTGTGTGTCAAAAAAACAGGGAGCAGATTCTGCCCTGCAGAATCTGCTCCCTGTATGGAACTCATATTCTATCTTTTATACTTCCGGTCTTACAATGACAAAACGATAAACAATACGTTCACCGCACAACAGACAACTGTCAGCGCCGTCAGGAACACTGCGGAAGACACAGCCGCCGGCTCCTTCCACACGCTGCGCTGCCGGCAGATGCCAAACAGTGTGACCGCCAGAAGAATCCCGTACAGCGGCGCATACACGCGCTCTCCCGAGACGTAGATCGTCGCCATAAAGCCCAGCACCATCCCGGCACCAAAGCCGCACCCCACCAGAAGCAGCACGCTGATGAAGGTAAACAGATCGTCGCCGAACAGCTGGTACAGCGCATAAATCATCGCTGCCACCGTCACTGCCAGATACACCATAGGAATCCACGTCGACAGATCGCTCCAGCTCCACTCCAGAATCTCCCCCGGCATCACGAACAGCCCCGAGAGCCCCGGATATGCAGTTCTTAACACTGTCTGCCCGAACAGAATGAGCAGCGGAAGCGCCGAGAGAAACGTCCTGCGGTAATCTTTTGTCTTCTCCCAGACAAGCCATGTCCAGATCAGCACCACCAGAAAAAATACAATGTCCGCATTGGCAATAAACACGCGCTCAATACTCAAAAGTCCCAGATACAGCTTCTGTCCGAATCCAAACGTCGCATAAACCGGAAGATCCGCAATACTGACCGCATTGCGTCCGGCATTGCCCGGACAGAGTGCAATTACGAGCAGTGAAACCACATCGATCACCGCAAGAGTCCAAAAAAGCACTGCATTTCCCGGCCTTCTGTGCGCTTTCCACAGATACACGCCGCTAAGCACGAGCAGCAGCGTCATAATCACGGCATACTGTTCATGACTTCCTGTCACAACCGCGACAGGAACCGCGGACACTGCCGCTGCCGGGTGAATTTTCTCCGCAAGCGCAAGCTTCCTTATCACCCACGCCACATAAAAAAATCCCCAGAACGGCCAGAAATGTGTAACTGTTGTCGTAATCCATCCCGCCGTACCCATGTCGTGAAACGGAAAAATCAGCACCGCCGCTGCCGCGCACCAGTTCATCGTCTTCCCACCGCCGAAAAGCCCGGACAGCAGAAGAGGCAGCGTCGCAAACAGCAGAAAATCAATGATTCTCCACAAAACCGGGAACTGTATCACATTGACCAGTACACACTCCGACACTACGCGCGACGTCCAGGTCAGATAGCGCTGCGTCAAATACGCCCACAGCGTCGTGTCTTTTGTGGCATCCCGGAAAAAAATGTCGTCCCCCGCCATCGGCTTCATCCCGACGTGGTAGACCAGTCCGATCACCGCCACCAGCACAAACGGAAGGTATGCCGCGTATCTGCTACTCTTCCTCATACATATCATCCATCTTCGTACCACAGTTGCTGCAATATACAGCACCTTCCGGCATCTTCGCACCGCACTTCGGACATTCTGCAGAACCCTGGATCCGCAGAACCTCGGCTTTCATGCGCTCGATCTCCTCCACAGCTTCCTTGATCAGGAAAAACTGCTCTGCTTCTTCACATTCTTCCTCATCCTTGTGCTTCTCATAATAAGAGCGTCCCAGCTCCTCATACTGCTTCTGCACATAGTCCTCCTTGGACTTGATATCCAGCTTTAACTTTGCAATCTCGGATACATCCTTCGCCTTCTGGCTGACATCCTTCCCCGCACTTACCAGTGACTCGCTTAACTTATCAAAAAATTCCATGAAGTTTTCCTCCCTGTCGTTTTCTTTTCCCCAGTATAACGCCAATTTTCCTTTACAGCAATCGAAAAAACAGGAAAAATCTTTTTCTTCAAAATCTTTTCATGCTACCGCATGCAGATATACACAAGATAGACCGCATAGAGCGCCAGCATCACAATGCCCTCGAAGCGGTCCAGCTTCTTCTTCGTCCAGGCGAACGCCCACACCAGTACGCTCATCACAACCAGAATCACAATATCGATCACATTTTCCATGATAAATGTGATCGGACTGATCGTTGCTGCGATACCGAGCACAAACAGAATATTGAAAATATTGGAGCCGATCACATTGCCGAGCGCCATATCCAGTTCATTTTTGCGCGCTGCAACCACTGAGGTCACAAGTTCTGGCAGGCTGGTTCCACAGGCAACAATCGTAAGTCCGATCAGATTCTGGCTGAGTCCCAGCTTCGTGGCAACCGTGGATGCGCCGTTTACAACAAAATCCCCACCGAACTTGATCGCCACAATACCGCCGACGATAAACACAATGCATTTCCACACCGGCAATACCTCATACTCATCATCTCCGGCAGCAGCACGCGCTTTCAGTGCCGAGCGCACCATCCAGACCAGAAAAGCGCCAAATACAATAAGAAGGATGATTCCGTCTGCCCTGCCAAGCTGCATTCCCAGATATCCGCAGACTAAAAGCAAGACTGCACAGACTACAGAAAACGGAAATTCTTTTTTTAACGTACTCTTTTCCACATAGAGTGGATTAAAAAGGGCACAGAATCCACAGACCACCATCAGATTAAAAATATTAGAGCCAATAGCATTGCTGACTGCAAGTGCATTATTGTTCGTTACCGATGCCGTAATACTGACCGCACATTCCGGAAGGCTTGTCCCCATCGCCACGATCGTAAGTCCTATAATGATTGAGGGCACTTTCAGCATCTTTGCCACGGAAGAGCTTCCCTCCACAAAAAAATCTGCTCCCTTAATCAGAAGCACAAATCCAACAACAAGCAGCACAACTGCCCAAAGCATTTCTGTCATAATAATCTCCATTCCTCTCTGTTTTCTCTACTGTAATTATTTTCTCAAAATTATCTCAACTTCCGGTAGTCCGGCACCTATCCCACAAACCCGAGATGCTCCAGCAGAATCTTCACGCCGATCAGCACCAGGATAATACCTCCAGCAAGTTCTGCCTTTTTCTTATAGCGGTTTCCGAAAAAATTGCCTACATAGACGCCGCCGATGGAGATACAAAACGTGGTGAGACCGATGATCGTAACCGCCTCCCCGATCGGGTAATTCAAAAATGCGAATGTAATTCCGACCGCAAGTGCATCGATACTGGTCGCCACCGCCAGCACAAGCATCTCTTTTAAGTCGAGTGGCGGATCCAGCTTGTCGATCTCCACATTCTCATCCTCCGGACGCACCGCCTCGGCGATCATCTTGCCGCCGATGAATACCAGCAGCACAAAGGCAATCCAGTGATCAATACTGGTAATGTAGCTCTCAAACTGTGTGCCGAGCGCCCAGCCGATAAACGGCATCAGCGCCTGAAATCCTCCAAAAAACAGACCGATCACAAACGCCTGTTTTTTGTTTACCCTGCGCATCGCAAGACCTTTACAGATCGACACTGCAAACGCGTCCATCGAAAGGCCCACTCCAATGAGCAGCAATTCAATAAAAACAGCCATACCAACCTCCACATTTTATTCTGCCCCTGCCACAGGGCGCACATACACATTCAGCCCGGATGATGCATTTTCCGCCGGCGCACACATAAAAAAGAGACTGATGTATATCCTCTGCGCACCGCTCCCGTCTCCGTCTGCGATATAACACCAAAGATATACATGAGTCTCATTCTTTAAGATTTGCCAGGTCAGGCTGTCCGACCGGTCTGTTGACAAATCACGCTCTGCGCGAACTACTCCCTCACGGAATCTGCATTCATCAATAATGCTGTTTCCTTACTATATAGCAGCCCACATTTTTTGTCAACTGATTTGTCGAAAAAACAACCTTTTTATCCCAGAAGTTCGAGAATTTCCTCCTTGGTAAAGGAAACAGAGTCCATTCCCTCCCCCTCGAGCACCTGTTTTGCCAGTTCCTTTTTGCGCTCCTGGATCGCAATGATCTTCTCCTCGATCGTTCCCTCGGATACCAGCTTGTAGACCGTCACGACATGCTTCTGCCCGATGCGGTGGGCGCGGTCCGTCGCCTGGTTCTGCACCGCCACGTTCCACCACGGGTCATAGTGGATCACAATATCCGCGGCCGTCAGGTTCAGCCCGGTTCCTCCTGCCTTTAAGGAAATACAGAATACCGGCACGTCGTCCTCGTTAAAGCTCTCTACCATCTGCATGCGCTTTTCCTTGCCGACAGAACCGGTCAGCATATAGTAGTCAATCCCGGCCTTCTTAAGCCCTGCCGCCAGACGTTCCAGCATGGACGTAAACTGCGAGAACAATAACACCTTGTGCCCGGCGCCAACCGCGTTCTCGATCAGTTCCATGCACATCTGCGCCTTTGCGGACTCCCCCTTATAGCCCTCAAACAGAAGCCCCGGGTCACAGCAGATCTGGCGCAGTCTCGTCAGCTCCGCAAGAATCTGGATCTTCTCGGAGCGGAATTCCTTCTCGGATTTGCCCTCCAGGCTCTCCTTCATGCGCTGCACATGGGCGTCATAGAGCGCAAGCTGCTCTCCTTCGAGCTTCGCGAAGACATTCTCCTCCAGCTTCGCCGGAAGATCCCGCAGCACTTCCCCCTTCAGACGGCGCAGGATAAACGGCCGGATCATGCGCTGCAGGCGCTGCATACGGTTTTCATCCCCATTTACCACGACCGGGATCTCGATCTCCTCCCGGAACCGCTGATAAGTATATAAAAATCCCGGCATCAGATAATCAAAAATACTCCACAGTTCACTCAGCCGGTTCTCAATCGGCGTTCCGGTCAGCGCCAGCTTGAAACCCGCGGTAATCTGCTTGACGCCTTTTGCCGCCTGGGTTCCAGGGTTCTTGATATACTGCGCCTCGTCGATTACCTGAATCGCAAACACCATATCGCGGTACAACTCCACGTCGCGTTTTAACAGATCGTAGGACGTAATCAGCACTTCCCCTTCCTTCGTGTGTCTGACAATCCTCTGGCGCTCTGTGGCGAGTCCGGTCACGAGCGTCGTCTTGATCTGCGGTGCAAAACGGCTGATCTCTTTCTGCCAGTTGTAGACGAGCGACGCCGGACATACGATAAGGGAACGGTGCCACTCCCGCTCTCCTGCCTTGGCACTCTCCTGTTCCGACAAGAGCAGACTGATGACCTGCAGGGTCTTGCCCAGTCCCATATCGTCCGCAAGGATTCCGCCGAATCCGTTCTCGCGCAGTGTCTTTAACCACAGAAAACCGCTCTTCTGGTAGCCGCGCATGATGCTGCGGAGCGAATCCGGCACCTCATAATCGCTGTCCTCGATCGTCTTCATATTGCGGACCATGCCCTTGAACTCGCGGTTTTTCTCAACGGAAAGCTCCTGATTGCTCTTTAACGCCGCGTCCAGATACATCGCGCGGTATTTTGGTACGTTCACATGACCTTTTTTCAGTCCGGATTCTGTCAGGCGGAGATCCTCACTGATCTCCGCAAGCAGCCCCAGACCATCCTCGCGCACATCAAGAAAATCTCCGTTTTTCAGACGGACGTATTTCTTTTTCCGATCGTACCGGGTCAGAAGATATGCCAGCTCCTCGCGCGACATCTCATCCGAGTGAATCTGCAGTTCCAGAAGATCGCTCTTTAGCGCAACGCCCACCGAAACCGACGGTGAAGAAACGACTTTCATTCCCCGGAAATCCTCCGTCGTGTAGATCGACATATACTCGCTGAGGCGCTGCAGACCACTGCTGATGAGCTGATAGAGCATGTCCTCATTGTGCGAGAGGATGAATATCGTCTGCCCGAGCCCGTATTCGTTGAAGTACGGCTCGACCAGCGTGCGCACGCGCATCTCCTCCCCGAGATCCCGGACCTCGCCCGGCTCAATCTTCTGTAATACGTTATATTTGTCGTCCCCGTAGGCAGCGACCAGCTTCGCACCGACCGTCTGGTTGTCCTGCTTGTCCAGATACAGCTCAAACTCCGGCTTTTTCGGAACATAGAGCGTCTCATCGAAGCCCTCCGCCGTTACCCGGAACGTCTCCCTTAAAAGCGGTAGCAGATCCCTGCAGAACGACGGCAGTTCCTCCGCGGCAATATAACATTCCCCGCCGGTCTGGCGCTCCATATAGTCAAAAAAATCTCCCGCCTTCGCCTTTAAAGCCTCACTGCTGCGATAGATCATGCCGTCTTCATAAAAATAGTAAAATCTGCTTCCCCTTATGACGTGCAGATCCTCCAGCACAAGGAACACACCGGACGCCCCTGCGCGTATCTCAAGCTTCGGCTTGCGCTCTTCCTCCTGCACATGATACTCCTCCTCCGGCAGATACCCGATTTCGGCAGATAACGGCATTTCCCCGATGGCGTCAAAAAAACGGTCGATGCCGACCTCATCGAGCTCCATCGTGCGCTCATATCCCCCGGTGTAAGCATAATAGGCATGAAATCTGCTCTGGCGCTTCTTGTCGTCATCCTGCATCCGCATAAACTCTACCATCCGCCATGCATCTTCTGTAAATGCCTGTCTGTTGTGATAAAAGTCCAGCTTTTTTCCGTAATGCACCTTTTCATTCCGCTCGATGGAATGTAAAAAGGCAGAAATATTCTTTAATACATACTTCTGCTCCATCCCGATCTTAAACTCCACCGTCGCATAACTGTAATCCATCTTAAAATAAGGCTCCAGTTCCACCTTTCCATAGACGCTCTCCGGAATCAGATAGCTCACGCCGGCACGCAGTGAATACTGGTTCAAAAGCGTCTTGAACGCTCCCGCCGTCTGCATCGGGGCGGCAGGCTTCTCCTCCGCGGCGCTTCCCTGCTCTCCCACCTCATGTCCGGTGCGCTTCGCAGCCAGAATGTCCTTCGCCTGTCTGCGGTTGACGTAGGCAAGAAGCGCTGCGACACAGTGTTTGCACATCCCCTCATAATTATAAAATGCCTCGCAGGTACAGTTGCTGCTCGACACCGAGCCGTATTCCTCATCGACAACTACCGTCACCCGGTAGCTGCCCTGTTCTCTTCCACGGACTTCCGCCCGCACTTCGGCGACGGGCAGATCATGCTCCAGGTAAATATCATACGCAAAATCCAGCACGCCCCCTGTCTCATATAATTCCTTTCCTCTCCGGTAGACTGCCGGATACACATCCTCCTTGATATCCGATACGGAAAACATAACCTCTCCTCCTGCTTTTGCCCTCTGTTCTCTGACGTATTATTGTACCATAAAATCCTTTTTTCTTCATTCTTTTCTTTTAATTTTTTTGTCAGAATATGGTACAATGAGACATATCTTGTGATTGAAATACTTCTTATTTTCTATGGAGGTCTGTCATGATACAATATACGATCCATGAAGTTGCCGCTTTACTTAATATCTCCACGGATGCCATCCGGCTCTACGAGAAGGAGGGACTTGTCACGCCCACGCGCAATCCGGAAAACGGCTACCGCTACTATAACACCGAGCAGATTCACCGCATCATGGGAATCTGTCTCTACCGCAGGCTACATGTGAGCATTGCCGAGATCAAGCGCCTTGTCGAAGTGTCTACACTGGAAGATATCTCCGATGGTTTTTCCGGTTTCATTGATTCCCGCAAAAAAGAGATTGCGCGTCTCACACTTGAAGTGGAGCAGATGTCCTATATGAAACAGCATCTGGATACCCTGGATGAAGGCAGCCGCACTATAAGCATCCGGACGCTTCCCGCAGTCTATCCACTTTACCATCAAGATTCTGCCTTTTTAGGCTACCGCACGTTAAAAGATGTCTTTCACTCATCACTGTTTCCTATGGGGAATTTCAGCTACATTCTCTCCGTTGAAACGTCCGGTTCCTGTCAGGTCAGTGCTCTCCAGTTCGCGATCCGCGAGCCCATGCTTGCGCTCACTCCACTCAATCCAGCCAATCTGCCCAGACGGGAAAGCTGCCGCTGTCTCTACACCGTAACCGCATTTCCGACCGAGCATGAGATGTGCTGGGATCTCTCCGCCGTCCTGAAATACGCCGGGGAGCATCAGCTTTCCTGCAAACCGGAAGCTTACGCTTTCTACGTCTTCAGCATAGCACAGCCAGATGTCATCCTGGATTATTACGAAGTATATCTTCCGCTGGAAGACTCCTGATTTTTTCAACCTCCTATTGACCTTAGACCTGCACCAAGGTCTATGTTAGTATCACAAACATCTGGTACTTTCGTACAGGAAAAGGAGGTCTATCATGAACGATTCAAGAGAGTTAACGTTACAGGAACGCTCCACAAAGCGTGCCAACTATTGTCTGATGCTTACAGTTCTCATCATTTCCATCTATATGATGTTTCTGTTTATCGGAACCATTCTGCAGGGAAATCATGCTCTTTTCCGTCTTTTTGTCATTGCTGGCATGATTGCCCTCCCTGCAGCTGTTAGTACATTGTTCTATTTTTTTAATCCAGTTTCCATACGCTACCGCAATGTCGCGCTTACATGCTTTCTGATCATTTATGAAGTCAGCTGTCTATCCTCAAAACTTTTTGTCTATAATCTCTTTATGATTCCCATACTTGTCGCACTATTAATGTACTTTGACCTGAAGCTGGAAATCTGCGCCGGTGTATTAAATATGGTCTGCTGTATTTTAAACGGTGTTTACTCTGTCCATGTGCTTGGAACCAACTCTCTTTCCGAAACCAATATGATCTTTGTCATCTGCTCCATTATTATTGTCATCAACACAATCACCTGCCTGGCGTCCCGCGTGGCCGTCCTGCACAACACAGAGGAGCTCGCCGAACTGGAAGCCCACAAGAAAAAGCAGGAGGATATGATGAATTCCATCGTGACCGTCGGCACATCCGTCAATGAATCCACCCAGTCCATTCATGCGCTGATCGAGGAGATGACAGAGGCAACCGGCTGCGTCAGCCAGGCAATGGGCGACATTACCGTAAGCATGGAGAGCACAGTCGCAAGCATTCAGGAACAGGCTTCCATGACCGGACGGATTCAGGACATCATTGCCGATACCGTGTCGATCGCAGACGCACTTACCAACATCTCCCAGTCTTCTGGTAAAAATGTAGAGACCGGTCAGGCGCTTGTGAGCAATATTGTCTCCCAGACGGAGGAAGTAGAATCCGAGAATAAGCTCGTCAAGAAAAATATGACTGCACTGCAGGCACATACGCAGGACATGTTAAAAATTATCAGCATTATCCAGCAGATCTCCGCACAGACCAATCTTCTCGCCTTGAACGCCACGATAGAAGCAGCGCGCGCAGGGGAAGCAGGCAGGGGGTTCGCTGTTGTCGCGGAGGAGATCCGCATGCTCTCCGAGCAGACCAAGCAGTCCACTGAAAATATTGAGGAAATCATCACAAAGCTGAATCAAAATGCCGGTGACACAATCGCCTCGATGGATCATGTCATGGACAAGATCGGCAATCAGGTCAGCATGATTCATGATATTGAAGAAAATTTCAGCGGCATCCGCTCCGGTCTGACCGGCCTTGAACAGAATGCCGCCGCCATCTCAGAGAAGACACGCATTTTAAGAGAAACCAACACCATGCTGGTCGATGAGACCAACACGCTCTCTTCGACCAGCGAGGAGATCAGTGCCTCTGCGGAGGAGACCAACGCGATGTGCACCGACAATGCCGAGCGCTTCAAGAGCGTCAACAATGTCATCGCGGAGCTTGCCGCCGAAGCCGGCAAAATGAACGGTTTTATCGAAGAGTACCACCGCCTGCACGACGCGGACACCGACGCCGAGACAGCAATCTCCCGGCAGGCGCTCCACACGGCATAGAACGGGGCGGTTCAGCAATTCATGCTGACGTCCGGAAAAAATCCGCAAGCTTCTGCCGGCTGCCGGGAGTCACGATTCGTTTGAGCAAAATAGCGCGGTTTCTTCCATGCCGACTGGAACATCCGGGTTCGTGTCTCTTACCACGCTTTGACACTCTATGCGGGTGTGTCCGCACAGCAAAGACAATGAGTGGACTTTTGGGCAGCGCTTGGCACACCTCTTTACAGATTTAATAAAAGGAACTGTCACAATAAGCATATCGCACTTTGCTTTGATAAGTAATATTACGGGAAATAGATACTTAAAAGTTCCAGATAAACATGCGGCGGCAAAGTCTGACCGCAAAATCCGGTATTTCTAACCATGCCGCAGCTGGCATCCGTGATGATCCGTGTCTTTCCAAGTTTGGAGCACTCCACGGACTGTGTCCGCAAGCCAGCAGACAATTTTAGGACTTTTGTGTGTGTCCCTTATTGGCACCTCTGAATAAAACATAACCGCGCGAAGCCGCTGTCTGAGTCGGCATCTGCCCTATTTTCAATAGCAGATGCCGGCGAGTTCGGTTCGCGCGGTTTTATATTGTCTGTGAAGAGGTGCCATTAGGGACACCAGAAAGTCCGCTCATTGTCTGCGGCTTGTCGGACACACTCCGTGAGTGTCCAAACGTGGCAAAGACACGGAATGGGATGCCAGCCGCGGTATGGAAGAAATACTCGAATTTTGCTTCAAAGAATTTGCCGCCGTCTGTTTATTCTGGAACCTTTTTGTTCTCTAGTATTCCTGTAATATTACATATCACTAAAAGGGACACGGTACACTTCATGCGCAACCCCTTCCGCTGCATTGCGTCAGCCCTGCTTAGGACAGCCACATGCACGCGAGCTGCACCGCCGCAATGCTCAAAACAACACTGGCGCACACATACCCGATCCCCAGTCCATAGCTTCCGTTCTGGAACAGCTGACTGGTCTCGAGTGCAAATGTGGAAAATGTTGTAAAGCCACCGCAGACGCCGGTCTTTAGCGTCAGTACCAGAAGCGGCGGAAGCGAATGCTTTTCTCCCAGAACCGCCAGCACGCCGATGACAAACGCACCGAGTATATTGATCAGAAGCGTTTTGACCGGGAATCCGTTGGACACGCCCACCGGCACCAGTCCGATCAGATAGCGCAGCATGGCACCGACGGCTCCTCCAAGTCCCACACACAGACATTTTATCATATGAATCTCCCTCTCCATTCCGCAGACGTTTTTTCGCAGGAGGAATCACCGTTCAAATTTCTCCCGTTCCTTCCAATGTTTTTAATCCGAAATACGATTCAAGGTCACATCATCCACCGTTCCCCAGCTTTTCACGTTACACTTAAAACGCACGCCGATCGTGAGCGTACCGTCCGTAACCTTGATTCCGGTAACCGTCGGATTCTGCCAGTCGGCATAAGTTGTCATCATAAACGGATCTGTCCATTCCGTACCGTCTGCCACTGCATACAATTCCATCGAAGCGTCCGCTGACATATCTCCGCCCTGTGCGTACGCCGAAAGCTGATAGGTTCCAGGCGCAAGATCCGTAAATTCCTGCTCGATGGAAAAGTCCATATCGGAATCTCCCGACCAGAAATGGAACGCGATATCTCCGGTGTAGGCATCATCCGCCTTGTTCTGGAAATCGGTCGGATTATTCTCTCCCTCGTAGGAAACCTTCCACATCGAAGTGTCCTCATCCTCAAAGCTCGGATTTAAGACGTAATTCACCATCTCCACTTCAACCTGTGCCGTCATTGCCGTACCGTCCGCAAGCGTTCCCGCCACCTCGTAGCTTCCCGCTTTGCTCGTATCGATCGCAGCAAGCTGCTCTGCATCCCAGATCACGTCCTCCTGTGTGTTTGCCGCGCGGTCATTGTATACCACCTCAACCGTATCCGGCAGCGTCACCTCACCGCCCACATCGCAGGTTACCGCAACCTCCGGAATAAAATCTACGGCAAGCGGCGCCGTCGCACCATATTTCAAATATTTGAATACATTTAATGAGGCAAGCGGATGTCCCGTAAAATCAAACATCGCCTGATTGTCCCAGGAACAGCCTCCATAATACAGACCGGCATCCTCCGGATCATAGTCCGCCGAATAGCTGCTCGCCCAGCCGCTTCCGTATTTTTCCCAGAGGGCTGTGTTATCCGCATCGGCATCTCCGACCGGAATCCAGGTGCCTTCCCAGTAAAAGACACCGAGCGCTCCCGCCTCGTCCGCCACTGCACAGATGTCGCGGATCATCGTCGCCTGGCTCTGCACCGTCGCCGCATATCCGTCCACCAGATCCTCCGTGCCGGCAAAACTGTTTGCAAAGCCGTCGCCGTCCTCTGTCGTATAGCAGTAGGATGTTTCTGCGATATAGACATCTTTTCCGTAGGTGTTCTCAATATTTTCCGCAACTGCCTGCATATTTTCCATCGTTCCATCCCAGTAAGGATAATAGGACAGACCGAACAGATCGTAATCCACGCCGGCATTCTGCAGATTGGCAGCCATGGTATCCACTTCCTCGTAATCCTCAATATTGGTATAATGAACGGCAACCTTGATGTCTTTTCCGTAATCCTTTGCAATCTCACGCACCGCACGGCTTCCCGATGCAATCAGATCCATGACCGTATCGACATCCTCCTCGCCTGCCATGCCGTTGTTGATCTCGTTGCCGACCTGCACCATTCCGACGTCGACACCCGCGTCTAAAAGCTCGGCAAGGCTTTCCTTCGTAAAATCATAGAGTGCCTCGCTCTTTTCCGACGCACTCATACCCTCCCAGGCTTTCGGTGCATGCTGTCTCTTCGGGTCCGCCCAGAAATCCGAGTAATGGAAATCCACGCACACCTTCATGCCGTACGCCGTCGCCCGTTTTCCAAGGGTGACCGCCGTCGCAACGTCATTGTTGCCGCCGCCGTACCCGTTTCCATCCGCGTCATACGGATCATTCCACACGCGGAGGCGGATATAATTTACGCCGGACTGTGCCAGAGTCTCAAAGACATCCTGCTCTTTTCCTTCATAATTGTAATACGTCACGCCGCTGTTCTCCAGTGAAAGTACCGCGGACGCATCCATTCCCCGGATAAAATCATCCGGCAGATCGGCGATCGGCTCCACATAGATCTCCGACTCCTCCGGTCCATCCGGCAGCGCAAACGTCGTCACCTTATTATCTTCTGCCGCCGTCTTAATCCCCTCCGAGACCTCTGTCTGCGCGCTCTGCTCTGTTCCTCCATCGCTCCCGCCGCATCCTGCAAGCGCCGTTACGGCAAGACCGCCGCTGACCATAAGTGCCAGCCATTTTCTGTAATTCCTGTTCCCACACGTTTTCATCTCTTCTTCTCCCGCAAAAAAATGTAGTTGCGCAACCGGTTACGCAACTACATTTTATCACAAAAAGACGTTTATTTCAACCTCCGTTCTGCCAGAACCACCGTTTGTCCCGACATGCTCTGTATTTCTCTGATCGGCACAAACTGATTTTTTCTCCAGAAATGCTCTGCCTGCGGGTTGCCCTTCACCCAGCAGAGCCGCACGGTGCGGATTCCTTCCTCTGCCAGATGACGACACAGATCCTCCACAATTCTGGTGCCGATCCCCGCCTGCTGAACAGAAGCCTCCATCATAAAAAGTCCGATATACGCCATCGCCCGCTCCGGGTAATCGGCAATGAGATCCATCTGTGCAAGCAGTGTCTCTCCCCGGAAAAATCCCACGTAATACTTATCATCGGGGAGTTTTCCGGGCGGAAGCGCCACAAGATCTGACAGGATGCTGTCTCTTGTCACATACGGGGGACAATATTCATAATACAGATTGTTCTTCCGGGAGAGTTCATAAATGGCTCCCACATCCTGCTCTGTCAGTGCGCGCACCTGATATTTTTCCGACCAGCGGCTGATGTCCATCCTCTTACAGCGTCCCCGGATCTGTCCGTCTTTTCCGACCCAGGCAAGCATTCCCTCATCCAGTCCCATGCTCCACACCTGCTGCTCCTCCATGCGCACCAGGCAGGTTTCTCCCTGTTCGTTTACCAGCGTGATCTCATCATACGCCGCTTCCCCGTCATCACGTCCTTCACAGCCAAAATCCGGCTCGTCAATCCTAAGAATCCGATATTGCTTCTGTCCGTCTTTCATTGTCGTATCTCTTTCTCTTTGTTTTCATTCTCCCGGCATCCGGTCAGCCTTTATAATCGATGTGTCCACCGACCAAGCGTTCCTCTTTCGTCTGCACCGTATTCATCCGCTCATTCTGCTGGTAATCGCTGATCTTTTTTAACAGCTCCTCGATACTTGACGCCGTGATCGTCACCGTATTTTCCCAGTCTGCCTCAGACGCCTCATCTGTCTTATTCACACGCTCTGCCGCATGTTCGTCTCTTTGATTTTTTCCGTCCCTGATCCGCTTCTCCTGCGCGTCTTTCTGCGCCCGTCTCGCCTCCGCCTTCTTTTCTTCCGCCGCCTTCTCGCGCTTCTTCTCAATCCGCTCCTTCTGCGCGTCGGAAGACTTCTGCAGCACGGCAAAATAGGTGGCGGTGCCGCCGTCATTCACCTGCATGCCGTAGCCTTTTACTTTTGTGCCGGAAGCCTCCAGCGAACTTTTCATCTGTGCAATGCCGCTTCCCGCATTCGCAATGATCGCCTCGTACTGTCTGCGGTAATTTTCATCCTCCGCCATGCGCTCAATCTTGTCCTCGTCGATGAGAACCACCATCTTCGATGCATTGGCATAGCTTCCCGCCTGCGCCCTTGCCTTCTCCTTCTGATCCCCGCTGACCAGAATAAAGTCCATATTGGAATATTTTCTTTTCAGTTCTTCATAATACTTTGCCGCTTTTTCGCTGAGTTTCGGATTGCCGATCGTTCTTCCAGTCACCGTTCCGGTTTTTCCTGTCCTGTCTGTCTTGTCCGCCTTATTGGCTTTCCCGGTCTTCTCTGACGATGCGTTTCCATCCGTCTTTTCTTTTCCTTTTGTGTCTGCCGCCTTACGGTTATAGGACATGGCACTTCCCACTGCATTTGCATAATCCGGTATCAAACTCATACAAATCTCCCCTTTCGCCATTTCCACCTGCCGAAATCCGTTTCGGCAGGTCTGCTCTCTTTACTTTATATATCGGTCAGATATGTCCATCTTGCCATTGCAAATTTAAAAAATCAAAGGTAAGATAAAAGGAGTATCTTTTCGGGAGGTCTCCTTTCATGAACCCTACAGTAAGCATTATCGTACCTGTCTACAATGCAAAAAATTATCTGCAGCGCTGCATTGACAGCATTCTGCATCAGGAATATACCGACTACGAACTGTTCTTAGTCGACGACGGAAGCACAGACGGCTCCGGTGACATCTGCGATGCTTACGCCGCCGCAGATGCCCGCATTACAGTCATCCACAAAGAAAATACCGGCGTATCGGACAGCCGTAATCTCGCCATCAGCCAGGCTTGCGGCACTTACCTGCAGTTTCTCGACAGCGATGACTGGATCACACCGGATGCGACAAAGCTGTTCGTGCGCGCCGCCACAGAGCATGACTGCGATCTGGTGATCGCCGATTTCTACCGCGTCGTCGGAGAGCGCGTCTCGCACAAGGGCGATATTGAGGATGACGGTGTCCTCACACGCGAAGAGTTTGCTGCGCATATGATGGAGAATCCCGCTGATTTTTATTATGGCGTTCTCTGGAACAAGCTGTACCGGCGTGATCTTGTGGAAAAATATCATCTGCGCATGGATGTCTCGGTGAACTGGTGTGAGGACTTTTTGTTTAATCTGGAATATATTTTACATGCCAACGTCTTCTACGCCCTGCAGGCGCCGGTCTACTATTATGTCAAGACAAAAGGTTCCCTTGCAAGTCAGGGATTAAGCATCACAAAGACCGTCAAGATGAAATTCATGGTCTTTGAATATTACAATGAATTTTATAAGAATGTCTACGACGAAAAAGCATACGAAAAAAAGCGGCTGTCCGTCTACCGCTTTTTCCTGGATGCCGCCAGTGACGGCACTGTGCCGCCGACGCTTCTGCCGGGTGCAAAAAAGCTCGGCACAGAGCGCATCCCGGTCTGTCCTTCCGCGATCTCCGGAGAGGGTATCCTATCGGAGTTCTACCGGAGCCGCAAGCTTTTGGACCGCTGTCTGGAGACGATCGCCCTGCGCAATGATCTGACGCTTGGCGAGCTGTCCCTCCTGCTGTCCTTAAGCCAGATGCATACATTTTGCAGCCGCACGGAACTTGCCGATTTTGCCGGATTATCCAAAAGCTCGCTCTCGCGCACCTTGCAAAAGCTTTCCGCCAAAGATTATATCCGCGTCAGCAGTACCAGAAAATACCTGCACGTGGATCTGCTTCCGGCAGCGACCGCGCTCCTCCCAGAGCTCGCCACCGCACAAAACGATTTTGATGCGGCGCGCTTTGCCGGATTAACGGAAGAAGAACTGATCTGCTATGCCAGAGTTACAGAGAAGATAAAAGAAAATACGAGACGGGTGCTCGGCGTCTAAAGCTTCGGCAGGAATCCACCTTCAGATGCAGTAATCACTCCATCCACTCTCCTCGACAGGTGCACAGCTGTCCCGTATCATCAGCTTTCCCTCCAGTTCAAGCCGCACCACGCTCCTGTGTCCGCCCCTCAGGCGGTCCAGCAAAAGCTGCATGGCATGGAAGCCTTCTGTCTCTGTCTGATGTGTCTGAATGATCATCGATGGATCCGGCTCTATCTCGTGCCTGCGCATCGTCTCCAGAAATCCGGCATATCTTGCCTCGTTATAGCACTCTCCCACATAACCGATATTCCGGTGTCCCAGCGAAATCAGATATTCCACCGCCATGGATGCCACCTTTTTTCCGTCACAGAGCACTTCATCCACCTCATAATTTGTAGAGTTGCGGTTCACGGACACCACACACTTATATTTTCTGTTCAGCTTTTTTAGCGCTTCTTTATTGCACTTTCCGATGATAATGAGACCATCACAGGCACACGTTGTCTCCAGATACATTTCATCAATCATCCGGTCCAGATTTGCATTTTCCGTTCTCGTCATCAGCACACCGATATAATATACCTTTTGTTCTGCCACAATTCCCAGCTTTAAATTTCTGGCTGCCTGATTAGGCGTATAGCCGAGCTGCATCGCCGCCTTCCAGATCCGCTCCCGCACCGCAGGCGACTGACATTTATATTCCGGATGATTCAGTACACGGGATACCGTTGCCGGAGACACGCCTGACAACTCCGCAATTTTCTTAATGGACATTTCATCCCTCTTCTCTGTGGTATTCTTTTCATATTATTTCTATATGATTTATATGTATTTTGAAGCAGCAGCGGACATTTGTCAAGATTTTCTATGCTATTGCATAAAATTCATAGGACGTAGTTTCCTATGAATTAAAAAAGACAGGTACAAATCTCGTACCTGTCCTTTTGGGATTTCAGAAAAGCTCCTCTCCCGCTACGCGCCAAGAATCTCCTTTAAGTCTTCCTCCGGAGTTGTGATCAGTGCAATATGGTAATGCTCCACCAGATATGCTAACACATTCGGGGAGATAAACGCCGGAAGTGTCGGTCCCAGCTTGATGTTCTGGATGCCCAGATGCAGCAGCGTCAAAAGGATACAGACCGCCTTCTGCTCATACCAGGACAATACCATGGATAACGGCAGTTCATTGACCGAGCAGCCGAATGCCCCGGCAAGCGCCACCGCAACCTTGATCGCGCTGTACGCATCGTTGCACTGTCCCATATCCATCAGGCGCGGCAGACCGCCGATCTCCCCGAGATCCAGATCGTTAAAACGGTATTTTCCGCATGCAAGCGTTAAGATCACGCTGTCCTTCGGGGTCTGCTTTACAAATTCCGTATAGTAATTGCGTCCCGGTCTGGCACCGTCACAGCCGCCCACCAGGAAGAAATGACGGATTGCGCCGCTCTTTACCGCACCCACCACCTGATCCGCAACGGAGAGCACCGTGCCGTGTGCAAATCCGGTCATCACCTCTTTTCCGCCGTTGATGCCGGTGAACTCCGTATCTTCCTTGTAACCGCCGAGCTCTAACGCTTTCTCGATCACCGGCGTAAAGTCCTTGTCCGCACCGATATGCACCATCTGCGGATAAGAAACCACCTCTGTTGTGAATACACGGTCACGGTAGCTCTCCTTCACCGGCATCAGGCAGTTCGTTGTATACAGAATCGGCGCCGGAACCCCGTCGAACTCCTTCTGCTGATTCTGCCATGCCGTTCCAAAGTTTCCCTTTAAATGCGGATACTGCTTTAACAGCGGATACGCATGTGCCGGAAGCATCTCACCGTGCGTATAGACATTGATTCCCTTATCCTTCGTCTGCTCCAAAAGCAGTTTTAAATCGTAGAGATCGTGGCCGGTGATGATGATAAATGGTCCTTTCTCCACGGTAAGCGGCACCTTTGTCGGCTCCGGATTGCCAAACGTCTCTGTGTTGGCGCGGTCTAAAAGCTCCATACACTTTAAATTCACCTCGCCGACTTCCAGAACCACCGGAAGCAGGTCTCCCATCTCCAGATCAAAGCCCAGGAACGAAAGCGCCTTATAGAAAAATGCATTGACTGTCTCATCCTCATAGCCGAGCACCGCCGCATGATAAGCGTAGGCAGCCATGCCCCGGATGCCAAATAAAATCAAAGACTTCAGGGAACGGATATCCTCATCCGCCTCCCAGATCTCCTTCATGTCGTAATCCGAGGTATTGCCGCACGGCGATGCGCAGGTGGCACAGTTCGGAACCACGCGTTCCTTCTCCGCATGAACCTTTGCGATCATCTCACGCAGTGTCTCATCATTAAAGTTGACATTCGTGATCGTTGTGAATAATCCTTCTATTAAAATATGTGTGGTGTCCTCGGTGCGCGGATTGTTGCCGCACGCCTTTGCAAGCCCGATCAACGCGCCGGTCAGTTCATCCTGCAGCGCTGCCGTCGCACTGCTTTTTCCACAGACGCCTGCATTCCCGGTGCAGCCGCTGCATCCCGCTGTCTGCTCACACTGAAAACAAAACATTTTATGTTCCATATTGATCTCTCCTTTGATTTCCTGATTGATTACCTACGCATTGTATGAAATCTCCGGAGATTTTTCTGTTGTTTTTCCAACAAAACAATTCTTTTCGCTTTTATTTTTCGCAAAGCTCCGACAGGGGATGAAACGTGTATCCCATTTCCTCCCATTTGGTCAGCAGTTCATCCAGAATCTCCCCGTTCGTCTTCGAGGTGCTGTGCAGCAGCACAATCGCCCCCGGATGAATTCTTCCCAGCAGCTTTTCAAACGCCTCCTCCTTCGTCGGCTGTGCATCGACATTCCAGTCCACATAGGCAAGACTCCAGAAAAAAGTGTGATAGCCGAGCTGTTTTGCCATCTCGAGATTCTTCGTGCTGTATTTTCCCTGCGGCGGTCTGTAATAGTTCGCCATCTTCTGCCCGGTCACCTCGGAAAAAAGCGCGGCGTTGTCGTCCATCTCTTTCTGGAACGCGGTAAGATCCGCGATCGACGACATATCGGGATGATGATAGGTATGGTTCCCCACCGTATGTCCCTCCGCCACCATCCGCTTGGCAATCTCCGGCGCGCTCTCCAGAAAATGTCCCACCACAAAGAAAGTGGCAGGCGCCTGGTGCTTTTTTAATGCATCGAGAATCGGCTCTGTATTCCCGTTCTCGTATCCGCAGTCGAAGGTCAGATAGAGCACCTTCCCGGACGGATCCCCGACATAGTGTGCATCGTACTGCGCCAACTCCGCAGAGGTTGCATTGCCGGTGGGCTGGGTTCCCTCCGCGCCAAAGCCGAGCCCCCAGTTGCCCGCCTCGTACGCGACCGCCGCCGTCTCTTTTGTCTGTCTGCTCCGCATCCCGGCGATCTCCCACCCGGTTAAAAACATCGCGGAAAATAAAAACGCAAGGCACAGGCCCTTTTTACAATTCTGCTGCATAACAAGATCCTGTCTGTTCTCTTGTTATCTATGTATATCGGAAACCGCCCTGTCCCATGACAGAATCAGCCGTTATTCTGATAGCCGCACTTCGGGCAGACGCCGCCGCCCTTATACTGGTAGCCGCAGCGGAAGCAGCAGATTGTATCGTGCTTCTCGCTCGCCAGATAGGTAAGCTTTCTGGACTCCGGCTTCTCCTGCAGATAATGAATAAAATCATCGAGTTCCCCGGCATAGTCCGGCAGCTCCTTCGTGCCAACCGCATAAGGGATCTTTAATTTGGTTCCGTTCTTCTGGTGCACGTAAAGTCCCTTATTGAGCAGTCCCGTAGACGCCGTGACAGACGCAATCGAGGCAACCGGGATTCCGTAGGAGGTAAATGCCGTGCTGTAGTAAAGATGCTCCGGCGTTAAAATCATCCCCTCTTTTCCAGACGCATCGCGCGCCACATCCACCACCAGAATCGGGTACTCAAACAGACCTCTGCCGGCCGCATAGGACGCCATGGCATATTCGATCACATCCGTCTCCTCCGGCGTCGCCTGCCCAAGCAGCACTTTCCTCGCCGGATAAAAATGATGTCTCGGATTCTCCCCGACACCGTTCTCCTCCAGTTCTTTTTTCAGCTTTCCCACCAGAAGCTCACACTCGTCCGCCTTGATTTTGGAGAGCCGCTTTTCGAGCGTCTTAAGCGCATCCGTCTTAAGCTCCGGGAGAAAATCTCCCTCCTTGATCTTCTGGTATGCCTCTATGCCCTCCTCAAAATTCATCTGCATCGGTGCCGGACAGATTGCTGCGATGGCATCCGCATCCAGCTCCCTGATCCGGTCGTTGACCTTCTCCAGATAGGGTGCCACAAGCCCCGGAAGAAAATCTCCCTCCCTAAGCCGCTCTGCAAGATCCACGTAGTCCTTCCTGCTCACTTTTCTCGCGCGCCGGATCATGTTGGAAAGTTCCTGCTTCTCCGCTGCCTCTCTCCCCGCCACAATCTTCTGTTCGTATGGTGTCAGATCCACTCCGTCGTAATCGTGCAGCCGGTCGACATAGAGCCGGTACTGCTTCCGGTCGAGATTCGCCGGCATCTTTGCCACCATCGCCGCCACTTCGCGCTCCGCCTGGCTCTGTTTGAGCTGCTGCAGCTTCTCCCGCAGCGGATGCTTCTGTTCTTCCGGAAGATCCGCAGCTTCCACTTCCTCCAATACCCGTTTGGTCAGCGTGTAGTTCTTCCCCTCACAGGCATCCGCTTTTTCCTGAAGTTCCCGGACACGCCCCTCATAAATCCGGTCCTGTATCTTCTTTATATATGGCTTCTTCTCGTCCTCCGTCAGCTTGCGCTCTCCTTCCAGCTGCCGCTTTAACTCCTGCAGCTGCCGGTCGGAATAGCGGTCCATGACCGCCAGACGCGCCTCATAGTGCTCCTGCACGCCTTTCCGTTCTTCCGGTGTGACAATGACGCCGTCCACGGTCATTCCTCCCTCCGGCGTCTGCGTTGCCGCATGGATGTCTTTTCCGCCTGTCCGCTCCTTAGCGGCGGGCCTGCCCGCTCCATCCGCGTCCGGACGCAGGCTGCTTCCTGCCTCCGCCGCTCTGCGGTCTGCTCCATGCATTTCTGCCTCCGCCGCTCTGTGGTCTGCTCTGCGCGTTTCCGTCTCTGCAGCCATACCGCGTCCGCGGTCTGCCGGTCGTCCACTCCCTACGCTGTCTGTCTCCTTCCGCCCCGCTGACTGCTTCGCCGTCTCTTTCGGTGTCCGCGTTCCAGACTGCTTATCCGGTTCTTCCGCTGCCTGTTCCCGCTGCGGCAAAGAGCGTCCCTCGTCGTGCCGCTCTCTCTCCCGGCTGTGCACTTTTGCCTCGTATTTTTCCACGGATTCTTCCGGATAAAAGCCCTCCTCCATCCGCGCGGACAGCTTTTTCACCTCAAGATCCGACAATTCCGGCAGTGCGTTGCAGAGATCCTCCAGGGATTCCTCCCCGTCCTCCTCCGTATCCGGCCGTCTTCCGTCGGCATAGACATTCGTGTGATAGTTGGACACCCGGTCGGCATTTCTCCCCAAAAGCTCCAGATAATCGTCATACGCCGCGTCGTCCGTCGCAAAATCCAGCGTGTAAATATCGCCCTCCGAGAACAATCTGCCGGGACGCGGCGTGTAAAACCGCCTGCAGGCATTGCAGGTCGCGGCTCTCGCCAGCAGCACGCCGCCCTCCTCCGTCTCGATCTTAAATTCCTTTCCAGCCGGATAGACCGCCATATGCAGCTTGCCGCAGCATGCCGGGCAGAGATACCCCACGAGGTAAAAATTATTCCCGATCCGGCTCTTTCTCCGCTCGCTCACCGTGATGTCCGCCCGGGCGAACTCCGCCTGGGCGCGTTTCCAGACGACCTTGTGCCAGAGTCCGCCCTCGTTCGTTTCCTCATCCTCCGGCTGGGTCTGCTCCTCTTCCTGCGCCGTCTGGATAACATCCTCATAGGTGATCCGCATTCCGCTCCGGTAGAAACGCAGATAGGACGGCGTGTACTCCGGTTCGACCTGCATCTCCTTCATAATGTCCGTAAACAGCGTATTTAACTGTTCAAAACTTTTGTCTACGCGGACGCCCTTGATCGTCCCCCATTTTCCGAATGCATACAAAATCAGGTTGATGGCATTCTGCACCCGCATGTTCGTGCCGACCTCACCGATCTCGTCCTCTTTTACCGGTATGTCGATGATGTTCGTCGCCACATTGCGCGTGTCAAAATGGAAAAACAGGGAACGCACCTCCCCCTGTAAAATCATGTAATTGTCAATCACTACAAATATGCCGTTCCATTTGACCGGAACTTTCATCGCCTCAATCAGGCGTTCAAATGTCTGGTGCAATTCCGTATTTGCTCTCAACAGTATCATAGACGCAACCTCACTTCTCATCCATCGCTTTCTACCAACAGTATACTCATATATGAGGCGTTTTTCAAATCTCGCGTGCAAAAAATATTTTTTTTCAAGAAACCATCCCCTCACTTTATAAACTTTTAATAATTCCGCTGTTTCCCTGTTTTTCAGCCTTCCGGGAATATTGTTAGCACTCATGTGAAAAGAGTGCTGATTTTGTATTGACTTTTTGGAATGACGGATATAAACTCTTATTTAAAAGGGAATGACGATGTTACTGTCGTCTTCCGTTCTACCGTACATATTTTATTTTTAGATAAAGGAGTGTTTTATTATGGCAAACAAACATGGAAGTCTTTCAATTGACAGCGATAACCTGTTTCCAATTATCAAGAAATGGCTGTATTCCGACCACGACATTTTCTATCGTGAGTTGATCAGCAACGGCTGTGATGCCATTACCAAATTAAAAAAGTTAGACATGATGGGCGAGTACACGCTCCCAGCTGATTTCAAGGCAAAGATCAGCGTCACCGTAGACCCTGAGGCTAAGACCCTGACATTTACCGATAACGGTCTTGGTATGACGGCAGACGAAGTCGAGGAATACATCTGCCAGATCGCATTTTCCGGTGCGACCGATTTCATCCAGAAGTACAAGGACAAGTCCACGGACGATCAGATCATCGGACATTTCGGACTGGGCTTCTACTCCGCTTTCATGGTAGCGGACGAGGTTGAGATCGATACCTTATCTTATAAGGAAGGCGCCACACCGGTACACTGGACCTGCGACGGCGGTACCGATTACGAACTGACCGACGGCACCAAAACAACGATCGGTACACAGATCACGCTTCATCTGAACGAGGACTGTCTCGAATTTGCAAACGAGTACCGTGCACGCGAAGTGATCGAGAAATACTGCTCTTTCATGCCGACCGAGATCTACCTTAGCAAGGCAAATGCCGAGCCGGAATACGAGACCATCGACGCTGCTGACAAGCGCGACACCGATACGGTCGTGGAGGAGATTCACGAGGAGGCAAAGACCGAGGAAAAAGAGAACGAGAATGGTGAGAAGGAGACGGTCGAGATCTCCCCTGCCAAGGATAAGTTAAAGATTTTAAAACGCCCGGTTCCGCTCAACGACACCAACCCGCTGTGGCTTAAGAATCCGAACGACTGCACCGACGAGGAATACAAGGCATTCTACCGCAAGGTATTCTTAGATTACAAGGAGCCGCTGTTCTGGATTCACCTGAATATGGATTATCCGTTCAACTTAAAGGGTATCCTTTACTTCCCGAAGATCAATACAGAGTACGATTCCATCGAGGGAACCATCAAATTATACAACAACCAGGTATTTATCGCCGACAATATCAAGGAAGTCATTCCGGAATTTCTGATGCTCTTAAAGGGTGTGATCGATTGTCCGGATCTTCCGCTCAATGTCTCCCGCTCCGCTCTGCAGAATGACGGATTCGTCAAGAAGATTGAGGAATACATCACGAAGAAAGTGGCTGACAAGCTGATCGGCATGTGCAAGACAGACAAGGAATCCTACGAGAAATACTGGGATGACATCAGTCCGTTCATCAAATACGGCTACTTAAAAGACACCAAGTTCTGCGACAAGATGAACGACTATATCCTCTTTAAGAATCTGGATGACAAGTACCTTACCCTTCCGGAGCTTCTCGTAAAAAAAGAGGAGAAAAAGGAAGACGCCGATGCTGCTTCCGATGTTGTTGACAAGGACGGCAATTCCGTCACAGAGGATGCTGATGCAAAGGACGATTCCGAAGAGAAAAAGGACGAGCGCAAGGTCATCTACTACGTGACCGACAAGGTACAACAGGGACAGTACATCAAGCTCTTCAAGGAGCAGGGAATGGACGCTGTGATCTTAGACCACAACATCGATACCTCCTTCATCTCCCAGTTAGAGCAACGCAACGAGCATTATAAATTCATGCGAATCGATGCGGATGTCACAGACTCCTTAAAGGATGCAAACGATGCCGCTGATTTAAAGGAAGAGACCGACACGCTGACCGACCTGTTTAAAAAGGCACTTGGCAACGACAAGCTGACCGTCAAGGTGGAGAAGTTAAAGAATGAGAATCTTGCTTCCATCATCACTCTCTCCGAGGAAGGCAGACGTATGCAGGATATGATGAAGATGTACGCTATGGGCGGCATGGGCGGTATGGACCCGAATATGTTCGCCGCAGACCAGACCTTAACCTTAAACGCGAACCATGCACTGGTCAAATACATTTTCGAGCACAAGGATTCCGAGAACGTTCCGATGTTCTGCGAGCAGCTCTATGACCTGGCAATGCTGTCCAACCAGCCGTTGTCCGTCGATGCCATGAGCAAGTTCGTGGAGCGCAGCAACAAGATCATGATGCTTCTTGCCAAATAAATCAATTCGTCTTCTCACAGACAGCAGGATGGGGCGCGAAATTCACTCTATGCGGGTGAATTTCGCGCCCCGTCCTGCTTTTTCTATCGGAAAATCCCTTCTCTTTCACATAATTTTCACACTGTTAATTGAGGTGCGCAGCTATGAGGATCTTGCAGCATCTGTCTCCTATCTGAAGGAACATCATCTCCATCCGTTCGATGAGACGCCCTGATGCTCATGTGTGATAAAGTAACACAACTAAAATAAAGAAAGACAGCCCACTATTCCGTAAAATAATGGAGTAATAGAGAAAACGTTTTTTCTATGCTAAAATAGGCATATAAAGTAGAATGACAATCAAGATATACAAGAAAGCACTTAAACTCTACCGTTTGTCATGTAATTGTATAGCTTACTTGCTAGAGTGCAAATGAGTATTTTGATAAGATTTATACACAAAATCAAAAGGAGGAACACATATGGAGTTCGCAGAAAAACTTATAACACTACGCAAAAGTAGAGAATTAACACAGGAACAACTGGCTGAGCAGCTTAATGTTTCAAGACAATCTATTTCAAAATGGGAAAGTGGGCAGGTCATACCCGAAGTAGAAAAGATTGTTGAACTAAGCAAAGTATTCGACGTTACCGTGGATTATCTGTTAAAACCATCAGAGATAGATGAATTATCGGTTAAAA